>VFQT010000206.1_pt1 | contig 95164 bp, 108 predicted proteins | sample 3512381 | NCBI WGS metagenome assembly VFQT01 (sample SAMN10412376, study PRJNA504923) | tailings metagenome | isolation source: Relicate 2 Philex TSF3 active mining site | place: Philippines: Tuba, Benguet | collected 2017-08-29
CACCGGCACTCCCATCACATCTCTCCCAGAAGGACTCCGAGTGGGCGGCAGTCTCGACGTCGCCGACACTCCTATTACCGCCCTCCCAGAAGGTCTCCATGTGGGCGGATATCTCGACCTCCGCGACACTCCCGTCACGTCTCTCCCAGAAGGACTCCATGTAGGCGGCGGTCTCAACCTCACCGGCACTCGCATCACCACCCTCCCAGAAGGTCTCCATGTGGGCGGATATCTCTTCCTCCGCGGCACTCCCATCACCACCCTCCCAGAAGGTCTCCATGTGAGCGGCGGTCTCGACCTCGCCGGCACTCGCATCACCACCCTCCCAGAAGGACTCCATGTGGGTAGAGATCTCCACCTCCGCGACACTCCTATCACCACCCTCCCAGAAGGTCTCCATGTGGGCGGATATCTCGACCTTGCCGGCACTTCCATCACCGCCCTCCCAGAAGGTCTCCATGTGGGCGGATATCTCGACCTCCGCGACACTCCCATCACCTCCCTCCCAGAAGGTCTCCATGTGGGTAGAGATCTCTACCTCCACCACACTCCCATCACCTCCCTCCCAGAAGGTCTTCATGTAGGTAGCAGGATCTACGGCCTCGATCACAAATACTGGGGCGATGTTCCGAAACGCCTCAAAGGTAAACTTCAATACTGACTAGTATTCATTCACATGTGAAGAATAAATAGTCTTTATGACTCATCTCCTCCGCTCTCTTATCCGCGAAACCCTCCTCCTCGAGGAGGTGTACGGCGCTCAGGCTGTCGTCTACCACGGGACGGGGGCTGACCCACTCGCCCTCATTGATGCCTTACTGAGTGACAAGTTCACACCTGGTAAGGGTGCTGGCGCGATGTACGGAAAGGGTCTCTACACCGTCTACAACATTAAAGGCACGAAGACCGAAAGAGGTGAATACGGCGACCATGTCATCAAGCTCAAAGTAAACCTGTACGGGTACATCATCTTCGACCCTGAGATCGCTCTGAAGGTCTATAAGCGTCGGCTCACACCTGCTGAACAGGCCGAGGAAGTCGGCTACAGTGAGACTGTTATCAAGGCGTTGGAGGGGGTTAGGCGACCGAAGGGCAGTAAATTTACTTCAGATTTGGCCTACAAAGTCCACAAACCTCTCCAGCATGAAGTGAAGGGTCTCGTCTTCACGGGTAGAAATGACGGTCATGTTGCCGTTGTTTACGACCCGACAACGGCAGTTCCAATGGCGTGGAAGCAGGTTGCTCGTAACGGGGACCCCGTCTCTGAGCCCTGGACACCCGTCGACAGGTCAAAACTTCTCGCACCCCTCGATCGACCAGATGTCAGCGACAGAGAGGGTCGACCCGTGCAGCAGTCAGCCCTTCGTCGATCTGCAGCAGGTGACTTCGAAGCTGGGAAGTGGGATCCTACACAGACAGCATTGAAAGCGCTGAAACGTCTCGAGCAACTCCCGGAAGATCAGAGGGTTGTGGAGGGCAATCTCGACCTCCGTAACACTCGCATCACCACCCTCCCGTCAGGCCTCCACGTGGGCGGATGGCTCGACCTCCGTGGCACGTCCATCACCTCCCTCCCATCAGGCCTCCATGTGATGGGAGCTCTCTTCCTCCGCGGCACTCCCATCACCACCCTCCCAGAAGGCCTCCAAGTGGACGGATGGCTCGACCTCGCCGACACTCGCATCACCACCCTCCCAGAAGGACTCCATGTGGGCGGTCTCCGCCTCACTGGCACTCCCATCACCACCCTCCCAGAAGGACTCCATGTGGGCGAAGACCTCGACCTCGCCGACACTTCCATCACCTCCCTCCCAGAAGGACTCCACGTGGGCGGCAGTCTCTACCTCGCCGGCACTTCCATCACCTCCCTCCCATCAGACCTCCATGTGATAGGAGCTCTCATCCTCAGCACTTCCATCACCACCCTCCCATCAGATCTCCATGTGGGCGGCAGGATCTACGGCCTCGATCGCAAGTACTGGGAAGGTGTTCCAGAACATCTCAGGGATAAGCTGCTATGACTAGTATTCATTTACATGTGAAGAATAAATAGTCTTTATGACTTATCATCTCCGTTCACTGGTTCGTCAAATCCAGTTAGAATCTAACAGACCTTACAAACCAGAGGCACCAGCTGACTCTCCTCTTGGAAAATATGCATTTGCACTCGACAGGGTAGGTAGACGTAATCCTCCTCCTGAAGAAAATACGGAGATCGAGAATCAACTATTTCAATCATTAACACGTCATTTTGATAATGCTTCTCCGCTTTCTAAAAAAGATGTTGATCAAATTATTGATTTTATCAATCAGGGTCTTTACACAGATGTTTTTAAGGTACCAAAAGTCAAGACTCTTTATCGAGGAATAAACCTTTCCGATAGCAAAGAAAACGTTGAGCTTATAGAGAAATTTCTTCCACCGGGGATTTCTTTTGCCGACATTTTTCGTCAGCAAAGTGACTCAAAACTAACAAATAATTTTCTTAGTTTTAAGACGCAAATCGATTTAACAAACAAGACGGGGAAATACGCAGCTTCCTGGACGAAGATCTTGAGCCAGGCCAAGGATTTTGCTTCAGCTGATCACACAAATACACAAATCATTTTCTGTGCCACGGTGACAGACAATCCTGGAAAATGGATTGACTGTGAAGGTCTTTATGACTTGAGAGAAATTGACGATTATGCGAGTGAGAGAGAAGTCATTGCCGCTGGAAAGATTAGAGTTGATAAAGTTATGATCAGATTTTCTCGTAAATTTGTAGTGCTACAAAAACTAATAGCTTTCGAGAGCTTACCAAAAAACAAGAGAATATTGAATGGCGATATTAGGCTTGCAGACTTCGAATCTGATTCGAATATTATCACACTTCCAAATGACCTACAGATTAAAGGAAGTCTATATCTTGGCAAGTCATCAATCAAGTCACTTCCAGAAAATCTTAAGATTACCGGCAATCTTAATTGTAGCTTCTCAAAAATCACTTCCCTTCCAAGGGGTCTAATTGTAATAGGTGACATTAATATGGCTGGGACTGATATCAAGTCTCTTCCTGATGACATGCAGGTAAAAGGATCACTTAATCTTAGGGCAAGTAATGTTACTTCACTTTCGTCAGGCCTCCGCGTGGGCAGCGATCTTGATATCCGCGGCACTCCCATTACCACCCTCCCGGCAAGGCTCCAGGTGGGTGGTGGTCTCTTCCTCACCGGCACTTCCATCACCTCCCTCCCGGCGGATCTCCAGGTAGGCGGCTTGATTTCCGGCCTCGATCGCAAGTGCTGGAAAAATGTTCCAGAACATCTCAGTATTAAGCTGCGCTGAACAATCTCCTGCTTTTCTGCATTTGCGAGAACCTACACATGAAAGATATAAAACTGCTGTGAGGTCTTACCAGAGAGGTTCTTCTAGAGAACCTCCTGGCACATCAAATTAAAGAAGTCCAGCTTGCTCCAAACGACTTGCTCAAGGCGACTTTTCAATATATTGCGACTAACAAGTTCTTTAGGGCTGATGTTCTTGAATTTCGTCGACTATCTTTTCTAATAGGCATGCATTAATAGGTACTTAAAAGAAACTTAAGTTGCAACCAATAGAACAAGCTCAATTATTGTGAAATAATCTACATAAAACCTACTACAACTGCACAATAAGGTGCCTACTGTCAATATGTCAAAAATCATTAAAGTGAAAAAGCAAACTAAGTTTGAAGATCTCGCTGCAGCCGGGATTATGTTTTGCTGTTCTGAGGACAATACAATCCTTCTTTTGCTTCGTGCCCCATGGGTAAATCATGGTCTTACCTGGAGTATTTCTGGTGGAGGAATTGACAACAAGGATGTAACAGTTCCAGGTGTCATTAATGATGAACTTCTGGTTCGCACTGCTTTTCGAGAAACCATTGAAGAGTGTGGTTCTTTACCTCCTGACTTCTCAAGTGAACAGATTGTTAGTAGCACTTTGTGGCAAGGAAATGGATTTGCATACCTGACACTAGTTTCCAATATCACACTAAAACAGAAGTTGGCTTGGAAATGCTTTTCAGGTGATAATGAGAACTTAGAATTTCGATGGTTTCCTGCGAGGGATATCCTTGAGTCAAAGAAGCTTGATGGTAATCCAATTCACTTTGGTGTGAAATTCACACTTAGGCAAGCAAATATGCCTGTAGTCACATAAATCGATGACAAATATTGCATAGCAAGTGATCAACCTCAGGTTTGTGATATAATTCTATCATAGAATTATGGTGAAGCTTTGGAAGCACAGCCGGTATCTGTTCGCAATATTGACGAATTCTTCGATAATGAGTATCGAAGCTATGCAATTTACACAATTTCATCACGTGCGATACCTTCGGCAGTTGACGGTTTCAAACCCTCACAGCGAAAGATTGCTTATGCTGCAAATCGTCTCTGGAAGACTGGCAATGAGAAGCCGATGAAAGTCTTTCAGCTTGGTGGCCAAGCAGCGGCAATTTCATTCTTTCATCATGGTTCACTTGATGGTACCATTGTTGGAATGACACAGGAGTTTAAGAACTCCATGCCTATTTTCCAAGGAATTGGCCAGTTTGGTAGTCTTCGATCTCCCGTTGCCGGTGCTTCTCGTTATATTGGCGTGAAGTTTAACGAGAATTTTCGACTCCTCTACAAAGACTTTGAACTTACAATTCCAAAGTATGAAGAAGGTGAGGAGATTGAGCCTCATTTCTTCCTGCCTATTATTCCTACTGTACTACTTAATGGTGGGTCAGGCATTGCTGTAGGATTTGCAACAAATATTCTGAACAGGCATCCACTTGACTTGATCAATGCTTGTCTGGCATGTCTTGAAGGTGGTGAAATTTCTATTCTAAAGCCTTGGATTAATGGTTTCTGGGGTGATGTGGAACTTGCTGAGGGGTCAGTGAGATCATGGATCTTCAAAGGAAAATGGGAAGTAAAGAACACATCTACAGTCGAGATTACCGAAATTCCACCTAGCTTCACTTACGAAAAGTATGAAGCTCATCTTGACAGTATGGTGGAAAAAGGTATCATTGCATCTTATGAGGATCATTCTACGGATAGGGTGAGGTATATTCTAAAGTTTCCTCGTGCTGGCCTTGCCGAGATCCTCAAAAAGGATAAGCTTGGTGAGCTTTTGAAGATGCGTGATGGTGAAGGTGAGAATCTAACAACACTTGATGAGAACGGCAAGCTTCGTGTTTTTGAGCGAGCGGAGGATCTTGTTAAATGGTTTGTGCAGTTTCGACTTTCCTACTATCAGAAGCGCAAGGAGCTAATGCTTGCTAACATTTCCAGTGAAATTGCACTGCTTGATGCCCGATCAAAATTTATTGATGCTGTGATCAACAAGAGGATCCTCATTGCAAATCAGAAAAAGCCTGATATCATCAAGTCAATTGAGATCGAAGGAATTATGAAACAAGATGACTCATATGAGTATCTTCTTGGTATGCCTCTTTGGTCATTGACACAAGAGAGATTTGCAGATCTTCAGAAGAAAATGAGTCAGAAGATGAAGGAAAAGTCTAAGCTGGAGAAAACATCACCTCAAGAGCTTTACCGGCATGACCTCCTTGAACTTCGACAAAGGGTTGAAAAGTCATATGCAAAATGACAATGCTCACTTCGAGCTTGGAGACCTTGTTACCTGGACACAATGGAGAAATGGACATGTTGTCAATTATCTTGGTGTAGTAACAAAAGAAATGACAACAATCCCAGGTATTCAGGAGGTTTATGTAAACTTTATGACAGACAACTTTATGGGCTGGTTCCTCTCATCAAGTCTTAGAAAATTTGCAGCAGGTGACACAAATGAGTAATGTAGATCATCCATCGCACTATCGAAAAAGTACCGGCTATGAGGCAATTGATGTTATTGAGGCCTGGGAGCTTGGCTTTAATCTTGGAAACACCGTAAAGTATATTTCAAGAACCGGTCTTAAAGACCCACTAAAAAGGGTTGAGGATCTTGAGAAAGCTCGATGGTATCTGGATAGAGAAATTCAACGAATATTAAAAACAGACAATTCTTAAATCAGCCAATCAACATACATATCAAAATGGAGATATGATGAAGAAACGATTGGCTGATTTCATTTTTTCTAACGATTCTTTTGCTGTAAGAAATATCAATGAGTCTACGCTTGACTTGCATAATTGGCAACGGCTAGCCGGTATCAATGAGTCACAAGATCTCTTTGCCGGCAAAGATCTCAATGATAGGGCAATTAGTGATTTTGAGATAGCATTAGAAGGCGCTGTTGAGGATTTGCGCAATGCAGGTTGTCACAGTAATCCTAGAGTGAATGAGCTTATTAGTATACTAGAAGACAAAATAGAAAAATTTAAGATTGGAATAGGTTCTTCTGGTGCAGAAATTGCTGTTACATCTATACAGCTTGGCCGTGCAATTAAGGTATGCCCAGAAATTCAAGGATTAGAAAAGTTTAGAATAAGATTTGATATAAGTGATAGAATTATACAGGCAGCAAAGAAATTTGGTGAAGATGTATATGCATCAAAAAAACCTCGTCCTTTTATGCATACTTAATAGTGGTACCGGCACATTGCAGTACCGCAATCCTTTCCAACTATTCGTGCAATATTGACTAGGCTAGGTGGATTCACGAATGTGCCGGTACCAAATGATCATTTGGCATCATCTATGAGAAATTTAATCAAGACATTACTTCGGCCCCTCATTCAAGAGGAAATTAAGAGAAACAACCGTCCTAGCAATAGAAGTCTCGTTCTCGTCAATGATGGCTCTTTCAATCCGCCCCACCGTGGGCATGTCAATGTCACCCTTTCTGCTATGCAAACCGTAGAGAAAATGGGTTACGACGTTGCTGGTCTCTATATGTGCCCAAATCATCCCAAATGGCTTGAGAGAAAATTTAAGGATCACAATGAGATACTTCCTTCTGACGATAGGATCAATCTATTGCGATCAATCACGGCCGGCACAGGCATTATTGTCTCCGACTGGGAGCTTCGCAAACCTACATGGCAGAATTCTGCGGAGTACAAAAGGTATTTTGAATCATTGCATCCCGGCTCCACATTTGTCAGAATAATTGGTGAGGACTATGGAAATTGCTCACCAATGCCCTGTTTCGAAATGCGAGATGGAGCATGGTTTCTGAGGTTACCCAGGACAGAGGGACTTAGTAGCACTCTCATTAGGAAAGCCATCAGATCAGGTGACGACACCAGTGATATTGCGCATAAGAGTGTTAGCGATTACATGCGAACAAGAGGCTCTCTAAGGCGATAAAATAGTTGAAGAATTTGACTCCGAAGGGTGTCCTATTTGCAAAAACCATAATAACAGATGATTATGGAGAACGCATATGGACATTGAACAGGCACTTCCTCTTGCCGAGGCGATTCGCCTCTCCATCCTTCCCCATTGTGCTCGGGCTGAGGTTGCTGGCTCTATTCGCCGTCGAAAGTCACAGGTAAAAGACATCGAGCTCGTTGCACAAGTGAGTGATTGGGATGGGCTCTTTGCTTCTCTTAGTGTCTGGGGAGGGTTCATCAAACCTGGTGTTCCGGATATTATTCCTTGGCCGCCAAAGCCCGGGGCACGCTACCTCCGCATGATGCTCAATGACGGTCTCAAGTTGGACCTTTTCATTACATCTCCTCAGAATTGGGGCGGCCTCTTTATGATGCGTACCGGCTCCGGTGTTGGACCCAATGGCAATCCAATGGCGGGATTTGTTCCAGGAATGTTTGCACGTTGGAAGAAGGTGAGTGGCGGAGGGCGAATGATTGAGGGATATCCTGCACTTCCGGATGGCCGCCGACTCATTGTCCGTGAGGAAGAGGACTTCTTTCGGGCTTGTGGTGTCGAATGGATTCCGGCTGTCGAACGCATCAGCAAGGGATCCATCAAAAGCATTCAAGATTTTAAGCTTAAGATTGAAGATTTCGAAATTGCCTGATCTCGTTCCCACGGTAGGTAATAGATATTCCGAGGAGGGTGCATGGCCCTAGTCGGAACAATATCAGGAAGCAATGGGACTTCCAATACTGCTGTCACCGGTACCCTGGTGATTGCCAATGTGTCCGCCGGCTTTCCGCAAAGGCCGTCGGATGCTGTGCTTTTTGTATCGGGTGCTATTGATGGCAATTCCAAGACTGTAATTGGTGGTGATCTGGTAACTTCTGGTACAACCAGAATGTTAAACAATCTAACACTTTCAGGATCGAATGTTTTTATCGGTGGAAATGTCACGGTTGATAATGATCTTATTTTCTTGGATAAGTCAAACAGCAGAGTTGGAATAGGCACATCAGTTCCTGAAGCAACTCTGACTATTGCGTCACAAGGAACAGGAAATGTTCGTGGAGTCACAGGTCTTCACTACGATAACACGACAGCGTTTTCTCAGTTCAAGTTTATTGGAGCTCGAGCCCGAGGCTCTGTTGGATCCCCATCAGCCGTACAAGCAAATGATACATTGGTGTCATTTAATGCCCGCGGAAGAACAAACACGGGGTGGTCTGATACTGTAGGAGGTCTCTATGTTTATGCAAAGGAAAATTGGACTTCTACGAATACGCCTACCTATGTGACAATTCGTGGTGTCAACGCCCTGATAGGAGGCAACACAGCTGTAAGCGAGTGGCTAAGGCTTGACAATACAGAGTTGGTAACGTCTGCTAGCGTCATCTCACATGGCTCTCTCACGGTCCCAACAGGATCCGTTTACTCGCTGACAAGCTCGCATGTCTTTGTTAGTGGATCCATCTTTAATTCAGGGAGTGTCGGCTATAGATTTGGCAATAAGTCGGCAAACTTCAACTTCACAACAGAGTCTTTTGTAGGCGTCGATACTTCCTTAGGTGCTTATACTGGAACACTTCCAGTCATCTCAGGTGAATACATTGGCAGAATGTATGTCATTAAGGATGTTGGCGGTCTTTGTGGAACTACAGCATTTGTTATTACGGCATCTTCACCTAATAAGATAGATGGAGCGACTGAACTGAAGATCAATGCGGCTTCTGGTTCAGTCTCACTTATCGCCGGTATTAGCGGCTCATCTTACAACTGGTATATTGTGGGGTCAAATTGAGCACATTTATTCGAAGCGGTAATACAATCACGCAATTTTCATCTCCATCTTTAGGTTCATTTGAATTTAATTTTATGAATCTTGCGGATGGGAGTTGGACATTGTATGATCCTGATAGCATAGTTTCAGGCACACCATCATATGATTCTTCCACAGGTGCCAATACTGTAACATTCAATACAAAAACTGCATCAGCTGATTATACATTCCTGAGCACAAATAGTAGATGGCCTAGATGGTACAAGGAGCTCAAAATAGACGGTGTTAATCCGACATCTGATGATTTGCTTATGTGCGAATATGCATCCGAATTAGTCACTACATCATCGGCTGATTACACGGTCTCTAGAGGTATATGTGTTTCTCCCACAGCTTTATTATCTTCGAATATTCAAGGGTGTGGATCTTATCATTACACGAATTCCGGAACACCTTTGGCACCTATAGGTGCAGGATCAACAGATTATACTGCACAAGGATCTACGACTACGGCAATTGGCAATAATAAGCTATATGCATCAACAGTCACAGGTGGAAGACACGTAGGTTCATCGGCAGCTATGATACTCTCAAGTGCAAATCTTCGAGTGCAAAATAATAGCAGAAATAGTTCAAACTCTATGACCACCGGTCAGGCATTATATGAAATAGTTGCAATTGGTGCCAGAGTCGCTACGACAAGTTTTACATCAGGGCATACCATTCAATTCAAGTTAGGGGCTAAACATGCAATTTGGAGCAACATATGATAGCTATTGACGGCACGCAGATTATGAAAAACAGCAGCTTTCAAAATAATGATATGCAACACACGCTAGTAAATGCAACATCACTTGCAATCTATTTCGAAGAAGAAGACATAGTACGATTACTTGATGGATACTCATCAAGTGACATTATGTCAATAAGTGCCGAGAAGGCACGTGAAGTGACAAAAATTATCTTAGATGCACTTGCTTCCAATACATGAATTATAGATTGATCTAATATTTAAAGTGTACACTGTAGTCATGATTGATGCCATTAATGATATCATAGGATTGCTACTTTTCTTTCTCTTCGACACCCGGTACAACTGGGTGGTCTTTGGAAGCCTTGTTGCACTCTCACTCTTCTGCGCCCTATCACTGATTGGATTAAGGTCTTTCGAGAAGCAGGAAGATGAAAATGAAGATGAAGATCATTGAGGCCCATTTCGGCAAGGATTCTGCCTCACAGCCCCTTGAGCAGGGCTCACTAGTTCGTTCAAGAAAACTCCTTTCAGGCACAGTGACAGGATGGAAGTTTCTAGAAATAGCTGAAAGAGGGAACGTTCGGGTGACAGGAAAGGTGAATGTTCCTGTCAAGCAAATTGGTGTTTTTATTGTCTCAGTAGGCAAGTGGTACAAGCTTTACATTGACAATAAACTGCTATGGTTGCACTCAAACAATGTTCTTCCGGAATACCTGTGGGATGTGTCTCAGGATGATTCAGGAATGACCCAGGATGCAGCCAATGGTAATATACTACAAGTCAATCTCCTTACCCCTGTTAATATCCTTGTGCAACAGGATGATACCTGAGTGACTACCAGTGGCCTGATATCCGCAATCTTTCTGGGAACCGGTCTCTTCACATCAGTCAGCATTAGCACAGATCTGCACAAACTCTCAGGACTTGATCGATGTCAGGCACCTCATTGTCTCTGTCCGGTCGATGTTCCCTGGGAGCCTTCTCCTATGGAGGTACAGGAATTGCGCAGGAGCATCGATATTGAATTTTCCGAAGATAGCAGCATTATAGGCCCATTCCAACGTACTCGCCTTGAGACATTCCTAAGAGGTGTTCCTCCTGGTAGCACCCTGACACTAACAGGAATGACCGATGGCTGTGGTGAGCCAGGACACAACAAGACCCTTGCCGCCGAACGTGTTGCATCTATTGTGACCGCCCTTACAGTTAGAGGCCTCCGTATCCGATCTCAAAGCACCGGTGAAAGAGTTTCCGGTCACGATCCCGCCTCTAGACGAGTCAATCTTGTCTTGTCATGGAAGCAAGAGTCACCGGCGGATCTTAGTCATCTCGAGGCCGATGTCTATCTTGTTGATGCTTCCGGATCGGCAGCACGCTACTACAAGAAGTGGATGAGCCTTATTGCCGCAGCCCGGCCTCGAGGTTCAGAAGTTTTTCTCTCTAGGTCACTTAGTTGTACGCCAGGTGATTGGAGAGGTACTTATCCTGCAGGTGGGACTGAGATTTGGTACTCATATTGGGCCTTACTGGAAAGGATGAAGCGTGGCCAGAGACTTATTATCATCTCCGACTTCAATTCTAACTATCCGCTTTCACCTAATGAAGCTTGGCGGTTGGAGGAGAGGGTCACCAACATGGGAATCACGGTTAGGGCAATTTCCCCTTAGGCTTGTTATCTTGCAGGCCTCCAGTTTGTGATGTCTTTGCTGATCTTTATGACCTGTGGATCACTTAGTGACGCCTTCCCAATCTCAGAGTCAAAGTAGTGAAAGTCATCTCCAAATGCTTCCTTGAACTTAGGAATGTTTTCTTTTGTCCTATGGTACTTCTCCTCAACAACTTTCTCATTAACTGATCTCTCGCGGGTCCTATTTCTTTCAAGTGATGTTTTTAGCGTAACATCTACAAAGAGCATTTTAACTTTGTAGCCTGCATTCTCAAACTCTTGTGTCAATTGCATTGTAAAAGGAAAATTTGCACCTGTCATATTGACAATGATACCTCTACCTGCTTCCCTGTCTCTCTTCTGTACCTTTTCGATCCAGTCAAATGTCTTGCTTCTAAGGCTATCAACAACGGCTAGCTCTTCTGGTGTGTAGTCTTTCATATCAAGCTTCATTTTTTCTTGTTTTAGAAGTCTAACTAACATATCATCAACATCTCGATTAATGAAACCGAGACCTCCAAGAATGAGTTTTGATATTGTTGTTTTTCCTGCTCCCATAGGCCCAGCAACTATGACTACCTTCTTGTGAGAATCAAATTCTCTTGGAGCAATTTCTTGAAGAAGCGTCTCTGATATGACACACCTCAATACTCGGATCATGTTCTTCATTGCTGTATATTGCCTCTTAAACCAATAAAATATGCAAATTTATCGATAAATGTCCAAAAGAAGTGTTCTTCTATGCTTAAAGTAATTATATTACCTATGTTCGGAGGCAATAATGAGCGTTATTGAAATTCTCGAAATGCTTGAGTCAGATGGCAGCCGCCTTTTCAAGGAGGAAATCCTCGAAACTGAAAAGAACAATAGTCTTCTGCATCGAACTTTCTCAATGACCTTCGATCCTTGGAAGAACTGGGGCGTCTCTAAGTACGACAAGTCTCGAACCGTTGGATACCGTGGTCACGGCGATGACCTGGTTGTTGAATTCCTGGATCTTCTCCTTCGTCTTGACAAACGTGAACTGAAGGGGAATGAGGCAAAGGGTGCTGTCAGTGCCCTCATTGGGGCCGGTGACGAGCTTGCCCGGAAGTGGCTGGAACGGATTCTCTGGCGAAATCTGCGATGTGGTGTCTCTCACACGACTGTCAATAAAGTCTGGCCTGGCACTGTCGTTCCCTTTGCGGTGGCTCTTGCCGGTGGACTCTCAACCCAAGGCATCAATGGCACTTGGGAGATTACCGAGCCTGTTGCCTATCCTGTTCGTGTTGAAGCGAAGCTTGACGGTCTTCGTTGTATCGCCGTGAAGCATGGTGGTGAAGTCACCCTCTACACCCGAAACGGAACTCCTCTCGAGACTCTTCCTCGTATTCAGCGTGCGATTTCTGAACTTCCTGGTGACGACTTCGTCCTCGACGGTGAAGTTATGGGACAGGACTGGAATGAGTCTGCCTCGGTTGTGATGTCGGCAAAGTCCAAGAAAGACGATAGCTCGATGCTGTATCATGTCTTCGACTGGATTCCTTTCAGCGACTGGCAAGCTCAATCCACCAATCTCACTTACGCTGATCGACTTGAAGGACTTAAGGCACTCCTTGGCAATGGTGATCTCACGACTACCGGTCCTTTTCGGTATGTCAAGGCAAAGACTTGCCTGAATGAGAAGGAGCTTCGTGACTTCTACACAGTCTGCCTCGACAATGGATACGAGGGTGTCATGCTGAAGGACATGAAGGCGACTTACAAGTGGAAGCGCTCCAGCGCAATCCTGAAGCTGAAGCCTGTCGCCACCGAGGAGGGTGTTGTTATCGGCTGGTATCAGGCCGGCAATGCCACCAAGCGAGCTGGTCAGTTTGGAGGATTTCGGGTCCTCACTCCCAATGGTGTCGTAACTCGTGTGGGCGGTGGATACTCTGACAAGCTGAAGAACGAGATCAATCAGAATCCGGATGGCTGGCTGGGTAGGATTGTAGAGTGTGAGCACCAACCGCCATTCACCCCGGATGGAAAGATGCGATTCCCTGTATTTTCTCGATTTCGTGATCCCTCCGATGTCGATCCGAAGGTGATTGCGGCATACGATGCCTGGAAAACCACTCCGGTAGAATAGCTTCGCTGTTGCCTCGCTGCTGGCCTATATAGACATAGCAGCGAGGCAATGAGCACACTTGACACCGACATTCAAGATGCATGGTTCTAAAGCCAGGACAGCACCCTGGCTTGTGAATTTTTTCCCACAAAAATTTGAAAGATGGATAGAGCCTTTTACTGGAAGGGGGAATGTTTTCTTTCGTACAGTCACTAGTGGCCTCATGTTTGAGTCTGCATGTCTCAATGATATAGGAACGCATCATTTCTTGATGGCACTACGTGATCATGCTGGTAACTTTGACTTTGTTGATAATGCACCTATTGACAAGGCACTATGGAAAGCATGGATGGAAGCCCCGGAGAGCCCGGAGAAGCATCTTGCCGAGTCCTATGTCGCCCGTTTTGGTGATACCTTCAAGATGGGCCCTAATACAACATGTCATAGAAATGGTCACTCACGAGAAAACACCATTAAAAGAATGAAAGCCGCCCGAGAGCTTCTGAATGAAAAGCATGCAGTGATTACCAATCGTGATTGGGAAGAATTTTTGAAAGAGATAGCACCAGGAATAAATGACGTCGTCTATCTGGATCCTCCTTATGATGTAAAACAAAGTGTGCATTATGCCGGCATAAATCAGGATAGGTTTCTCTCGATTGTTAGTGAACTTCCATCGTGGGTTTTCATCTCAGGCTATACTAGTGAGAGATATGAAAAAGCACTCCATGGATGGAATCGAGAAACCAGAGTGAGAGCCTCAACAGGAAAGAGGCAAACTGATGGTAAAAAGCCAAAGGTTGAGGAAGTTCTTTGGTGGAGACAACCATTGACAAAATAACCACGATGAGAGTCCTATGTAATTTTAGGTTTGCGGAAACCCCGCACCTAAAGGAGGACCCTGACATGGCAGAACTAACAACGGATGAGCTTGTAACAATTGCGCCAGAGGCCATTGCGCTGGTAAAGGAGATCACTGAGGCCCTAAGGGCTGATGCTGATGGCAAGGTTAGAGTAACCAAGGCTGAGGCTAGATCTATCAGGAATCTAACTTTCAGACTTGCCGTGAAGGTAGCCCAGGAAGCTCTAGATTAATTTGCAAAAATTTGCTTCCTGACCTTCCCTTGTGATCAAAAGTGGATTATATTCACTATGAATGGAGGGGAAAATGATTTTCGATCAGGCTCAGGTCGCATCCCTTGCTGAAGGCTATATCGCTGCCGGTCTTGGTTCAACCTGGTCCGGCAGCTTTCTTTCTACCATTGCAGGTGGTAAACAACCTCGAGGACGTGGCAGTCAAATTCTGGATGAACTTCTCAAGAAGGGCACCCCTGAGTCTTGGCAGAGCTGGCCACTTATCACTGAAATTCGTCAAACAATCCCTAAGTGCCTTCGTAAGCATGAGTCCGATGCATTGCAGCGTTTCTTGCATATTCTTGAGGATGGCAAAGATCTCAGTGTCTGGCAGGCTGCTTATGCTCGAAAAATTATTGAAGGAGCAGATCGTCCTCTAGAGCTCCAGCAGATGGATGATGACTTTGCCACCCTTGTGAGGGGTCTCGAGCGTCGCATGCAAAACCAGAGTTCTCTCTACTGGGAACGACGCGGCAGTCTTCGTTACCGGCTTAATTCTATTTTCAGTCGGTTCTCCAAGAATGGGGTTCTCGAGGTTGATGACGTGCAAGTGCTTCGTGACTCCTTCAAAGGAGTCTTCGCGACTTGGGAATCGATTCCAAAAAAGTTTACTCCTGGCACTCTTGTGCGTCATTATGGAGAACACGCAGTCATTCTCGGTGATCGAAACATGAATATGTGGGGTGAAATTATTGTCAAGATTCTTCATAATGAGAAGGTGAAAGATGTGCCCGTGAGCAGTATTGCTCTCTTTCGGAAATCAAAAGGTGAGTGAACAACTTTAATTCTGTCAATACATTCTAATAGGAGATACCGTGAGAAAACAAGTTCCAATTCGTGTAAAAGGCATTAAGCAAGGTCTCAATGGAAGCAGTGAAGTTGAGATTGAGTTTGATGATGATGTAAAACAAGTACTGATGAAGGCATGGGGCATCTCTGCCTGGGATGAGACTCGAGCTCAAAAAGAATTTGCTTCTGCAATTACCGAGACTGTAAAGTCATGGGGTGAGAGTTGAAATTTTCCAGAAAGCGTCGTAATACTGAGATTTCCGATTCTGCTGATGCACCTAGTGAAGTAGCATCTCCACCTGTTGATTTTCGAACAATGCCTGAGGTTTTGGCATCAGCAGGCCTGATGGTTGCTGATGAGACAGAAGCTCCTGAGGAGGTTGATGAGTCACCTCAGTGGAGTTTAAGCATTGAAAGCATGCCTGAACTTGAAGTTGATTCCATCAAATGGAGTGTTTTCACTCCAGGAGAGGCAACAACAGGTGAAATGGTGGTTGAGATTCGTGTTATTCCGGGTCTCACAAGTAAGCTTTTCGCTTGGCTCAAGAAGTCTACGCCTCTTCGTTGCAATCTTCTTGTTCAAGATCATGAAGGTGTGAATCTTGAGAAATGGAGTATGCTGGGTCATCCAAGTGTGCTAGCTGTCAATGAGCTTGCAGGTGGAATGGGAGAACCCTGGTTCATCACTTTGCAATTGACAATGCGAGACATTGTAATTTCATAGGCAAGCAATGAATTCGTCGACAAAGGCCATGGTTAACCATGGCCTTTGTTAATTTTATTGACAATGGCCAACCCTCAGGATGCTCACCAGTGTCACAGAATGAATCAGGATTTAACCCTCCTGACCATTAATGGTAACATATACCACCACACAAGATACATTCTGAGTTATTCTGTGACACAAGATTGATTTCTTGTTTTTGAAAGCCATATGTATGATCTGAAAGTTATGAGGTCAAAATGAGAATTGGATTGGTGCCAATGTCAGCAAAACCTTATCATCTAGGGCATCATATGCTGGTTCAGCTAGCGGCGCTAGGTGATGCATCTGGCGTAGCTATTGAGGGATCACCTGAAAATGATGAGGTCTTTGTGCTTGTTTCATACACAAGTAGAGGAACAAAGCCTGGAATAAAGAAAAGTGGAGGTAAGGAGAGACCTATCCCTGGTGAGACACCAATATTTGGTGAGGACATGAAGTACATCTGGGAAACTTTGTTGATTCCAAATCTGGAGTTTCCACCTAATGTTACGGTGCTAACACCTGCTGATGGCATTCTTCCTTCTCCCATCACCTCAGTGCATAAGGTCTTGGAAGTTCTACATAAGGCTAGCGAAGCAGGTGATGATTCGGTGACGCTTCCATATGTTGGCATCACTGTCAATCCGAATGACACAGTGATCACTGTGTATTCTGATATTGATGATATTGATCAAAATTATCCTGAGAGTCTTATGAATAAGCTTTATCCCGGAAGCTTTGGCACCAGCATTATGAAATTTGGAATTCCAAGGTCAAGCACAGTTGAAATTAGCGGTACAAAAATGCGAAAAATGCTGTGTGATGGTGACAAAGAGGGATTTTTGCCAATGTTGCCTCCTCTCCCAGATAGAATTGCCGAGGAAGTTTTCAATACTCTTTCAACTAGTGCAATTAGACTTTGTCCTCGAAGTGAATGGTCGGCTGTATCTGAGAGGCTTATTAGAAATCTTGTGAGGTTTATGCTATGAATCAAAAATTCGCAATCGTCAGGCAGCTAGTGAGACTTATGTTGGAAACACCGACTCCTAAGCTTGCCGATCTAACGTTGGATGACATCTCGATGGTTCTTCAGGACATCTTGGGCCGGGAACCACTTGCAAGCTATACTGAAAAACTTGCAGGACAGCACCTGGCCGTAGAGATCAGGAACGGAGAAGTTCTAGCGAGGTTCAAGGATGACAATCCTGGTGATGAAAATACGTGGGCAGATATTGCCGGTGTACGGGCAACCATTAAAAATTCCACCATCCCTGTAAATGTTCCAAATATCTCATTCAAGTTCGAAGTAATCAAGAATGACAGGCGTCCGGACTACATCGACTATGTCATCGGTGACAAGAATATTGCCATTGAATTCACAGGTAAGATGACTAGTGAGATGGCTAGTGAACTCAATAACCAGCAGTCCCGACTCAAGTTCCTCACACAACAAGACATTACAAAGAGACCTCGTCCCCTGAGTACCGAAACTCGCCTTCAGTTGGAGAAGTATCTCACTAAGATAGGTGATGGTGTATCCCTCACCAAGGAAGAGAAAAAGAGCCTTGAACTCAATATTTCTGAGGCATTGATGGAGATCTTTGGTGAGAGCATTCTTGGAGGACCACCTGAGGGGATCTTTGTCTCCGGCACGTCAAAGCCCTTCAAGATACCAGAGAAAACTTATGCAGACTTGCAGCGGTTAATGGCGCCGCTCTATGCAACATTCTCAGACAAGTCCAGCATTCCAATCGGAAATGTGTATGATCGCCTCAAGAGACTAGCTGCTGGTGAGATTGACCCAGGCAAGGACAGAATGATAGGAGACATTGAGAGATATCTCACTGCAGCCTCTACAGGTTTTCCTCCTGGCTATAGGACTTTTATGGATTCAAACGAGGCTAACCGACTCCTGTCAATGCTCCGAAGAGTAAAAGCTGGTGACGAAGAGCCTATTGATGGACTAGTCCGAACACTCCGGAGCAAAGTCAGAAATAAGGATGGCTGGGTATCAACAGGAAGATATAAATCATGATCAAGGTTTGATTATAATCAAATTATGGGAAAACATGCCAACTTACCATTTCATCTTTACGTTAATGTAAAGAACGAGTTTCTTGGTCCCACCATGCCAGCAGGCGTCACACCTGCAATTTGGCACGGTGTTTATTCTCGAGAATATCAAACACTAATGTGCCATATCTTTCTTGAGTCAGGCGCTCATTGGAGTGGTATGCCTATTCATGCCCTTTCTACAACAGGTGATTTTTCTTTCTCTCGTGAACAACTCATGCCCTGGACCGCAATGGGTGAGGATATTGAAACATTTCATTCGAAGTATTTAGAGGGTCTTACATGTGAGGTGCACGCCCCTTTCAAGGGAAAGGGGCGGCATACAGGCATCATGATTGATTGGTCTGATGGTTATAGCAGGTACCCGCAGGAGCATAAACCGCTCAATCTCATTTCACTTAATTCGGGTCAATTTGCTCTTCTTCCAAACAATTATGCAACCTACACTGACGGTCACTTCTCAAAAGATTCGGCACGTGAGAACTTGAAGCACTATCGACGTGGTGAGGAGGTCTATTGGGAATAGAGCCAGGCACACTTGTTAAATTTGCACCTGTTGATTATGGTATTGATATAGAGTTACCTTTAGGCTACAAGGCAAAGCTTGACGCCATTTATCAATGGAAGAACTCTCAAAATAGAGAAAAATATTTCATTCCCCATGCAGATTCAATTGGAGTACTCATTAAGTCTGATGAGACGCTAAAAGAAGCCAGGACTATTCGTCTAGTGCAGGTGATGGTGGATGGTGTTCCTTACTGGTTTGAATCTCAATTTGTCATGCCATTACAAATGACCGAGGAGCTAGAATGATTATTGCAAAGAGAGAATTTACAGGCAAGCCTAGCGTTGTAGGGCATCGTGGTTTTCAGTATCCAAACTACGATGCCGATGACGTTATTGTTCCAGAAGGCACTCATATACAGCAGCTAAACTGGATATCGGGTGATGGTCTTCAGTGGGTTGCCTGGGCTTGTTTTCATGATGATCAGATGCAAATTGTCTGGTCAAAGAGGCAAAAAAGCTAACAAAATAGTGTTCAAGTTGCTATGAAGTGATTATATTCTGTATGTCCTGATGGAAATATCACTGCAAGCGTGGTATATGGGTTGTGCCCCGGCCTTCCAAGCCGGAGAATCGAGTTCAAGTCTCGACGCTTGCTCCACTTAATAGGAGAAAAAATGCTTACTCTAAACGACATCGCTGTGAAGCAGCTAATTTCCGAAACTCCTCGAGTTGTAGTCCAGTTTGGAGCACCATGGTGCGGACCTTGTCGAACCATGAAGCCTCGTATCGAGGAGATTTCGATCTCCTTTCCAAACGTGACCTTTGCATATGTTGATATCGATGACTCTCCTCTCCTTGCAAAGGAAATGGGAATCATGGCCGTGCCAACAGTTTTCGGTTTTGTTAATGGTGCTCCCATTGCTCAGGTTGTTGGAAGCTCCCTTAGCGAGGTTGTTTCTCTTGCAAAGAAGGTTGAACAATCCATCTGATTTGATTATAGTTTCTTGCTAACCTCCAGTGTTAGCCTCTAAGTTAAGCTGCACAAAAACTGAATCGCTGGAAATTATGGGGCGGTAGCTCAGCGGTCAGAGCAGCAGGCTTATATCCTGGAGGTCGTGGGTTCAATCCCCACCCGCCCTACCAATCCCAATGATCGTAAGGGCTGATTCAACTATCTGTATGACCCTGAATAAACAGGCAACCTCTAGAACATATTGACAGTTGAATCCGATCTGACATCCTGGAAAGACAGGAAACTTTGGGGCGTTATCGGCCGGAGCTTCTACCTCCTGGTACCGTAATTGGATCATACAGGTTCGACTCCTGTACGCCCTACCATTTCATGAAACATTAAGAACCTTTAATATTAGTTGGAGACTGAAGGTTCAACGCACTGCGGGAAATGAAATAAGGAAATAATCGGAAAAGATGCCGGCACTCATTCACAATAGTTTGTGGGCATTCTAAGAATTTTGACAGATACTGTCAAGTTTGTGGCAAGATATTCTATAACTCCTGTTTACGTGAGAGTTCAATGTTTCAAGGTGATAACGATAGTCACAATGCTTGGTTGGATGGCGCAATCTACGGTCTTGTTGCCATCACTGTTGTAACTCTGTTTGTCGGCTCATTCATTAGTTTCTTTGGTGGATGACATGGATTTTATTGCCCTTACCCCTCAGCAGGTTGTTGATCGATTTCAGCATGATGTGAAATATTGTTCAGACAGTCTTGGAACTGTGATGGGTAGTTTCTTGCATCGGTGTCACGAACATCGTGACGTTCGTGCCGCAATCGAATCAGGTGGCTGGCTTGCAGGTGGATTTGTTCGAAATGTCATTCTAGGACGTGACATCAATTCATACTTCTATGATCGAGGTGATATTGATGTTTTCTTTCCAGATCCTAAAATTCCAAATGATTACATTAAGGCACAGTCCCAGCCTAAGAAGCAGGTTTGGTATTTGTCGCCTGCAGGCAATGCAATGGGAAAAAGCATTGCAGTTCATAACTGTGAAATTAAAACAACCCTGCAATTTGTCAATCATGAAAAACTTTGCCACCCTACTCTCCATGAGACCCTAGAGAGGTTTGATCTTCTAAATTCTGCTGCAGGATGGGATGGAAAATATTTTCATATTCCTTCCAATTGGCAAGAAATCGAGGAGTCAAAGCTTATTTTCATCAATCGATCAAATTCTCCTTTTCTTGGTTCCAGGATTTCGAAATATCTTAATTTGCGAGGCCTTAAAGGAATTCATCCGAATTCAATTGAAAAGCTGAAAGATTGGTTGGTAGCTTCGGCCGCAAAGAACTATGACAGCCATCTTAATGATGACAAGAATCTAGACACATATGTAAAAGTCAGTATCATCTCTCTTTTTAACCAGAGAGCTCTGGGGTTTCTTGGCAAGAATGATACGCTGTTCTTTATTGGCAAGTGGAACATTGCTGTAACCGATTCTCAATATAATGACTACGGTGTGACTACCATTGAAGATTGGGCTTTGCATACTGTCAAGAATTGGGAAACATAACTTCAAAATGTGCACTTGGGGCACATTCATACCAATTGTGTTATTCAAATAGGCATTTTAGAAATTCTTAAGTGTAAATCTGCGCTTAAGATGTTATATTTCATCATAGCCTATAATAGGAGAAATAACGTGTCAAGTGTACTACGATGCCCGTGAGATGGCGCTCAGTAATGGAAATGAGTTTCATCTTGCGGCGTTTACCTCTCGCGGAGTGATTGGTGTTAATCGTCCGAAACTTACTGCAAAGTTTCGGAAGCGCTATCCTAACTCTAATGTCACTCATCATGAAATTCATGCTGAAGTGGACCTTGTTCTTAACCTTAGGCACGGTCCACCTCCTGAAAAGATTCATGTTGTTCGATTCCTGAAGGATGGTACTCCAACAATGGCACGCCCTTGTGTGCATTGCCAAAATTTTCTTCGGCATGCCGGTATCCGTCGGGTTCGATATACTAACTGGGATGGTCAATGGGAGGAAATGAAGCTTTGACATCAAAAATTGATCACATTGCCATTAAGTCACTTGATATTGCACGAGACTCAGCTTGGTATTCCCAGGAGTTTGGTCTTAAGATTGCGTACCAGGATTCGACTTGGGCTCTTCTTGAGTCAGGCACATGTTTTCTTGCTCTTGTAACACCAAATCAGCATCCTGCGCACTTTGCATTCCTTGCTGAAGGGGATGCACCTTCTGATGCAAAGAAACATCGCGATGGCACTCGATCAAAATACATTAAAGATCCATCCGGAAATATCGTAGAACTTCTCTGGCGATAGAAAAATTATCTTCTGAGGTATAGATAATACCTCGGGAGATTTGCAATATGAATTTTGTTTTGGCAGTTTTCTTTACGGTTACACCAATTAAGACACACAGTGATTTTCAGAATGCTCTAGAGGAGGTCTTTGATCACTCATTGCAACCACAAGAAGGAGCACTCCTTGATGGAATGGGTTTTATTCGACCACTCTCCTTGCACGAAGGAGTCTGGCCGCTTCACTCACAAACCACACCGTTGCATCTGGACAAGAAAACATTGAGAAGTGATTGAACGTAGCCATTACTGATGTAACTACTCCTACTACTCGACCACGTTTATCAATAATTCCGGCGCCCGATGACCCAGGCGCAACAGGAATTGATGTGACACATGTGGTAGTAGAAATTTTACCGTTGAATGTTCCTTCATATAGCGGATAGAGTTCGGTTGAGTAACCATTTCCTGGGAAAGCATATGTATGAAGTCTCTCTCCAGGACGCAATACTCTACCTGAAAGTAATCTTGCCATTCCAGGTTGTGCCGGCATGAGGCAAAGATCAATGTCATTTCGATAAATTGCACCATCAATTGGAATACTCTTGGCAGGATCCAAACCTACCGGTGTCACAGTCATTGATCTGACCATAGTGATGGTATCTTTTTCACCTAATGGGGCGCAAACATGGCCTGCTGTAAGCCAGTAAAATTCACCTTCCCATATAATCCTCACAGCACTTCCACCAGCGCCAACTAGAGCTGTTTCACAGCTTCCATCTGCATCACATTTTGCAATAATTTCCCTAACCGTTACTAGACCAGCTGATTCAGTAGATGCATTGCCATTACTACCGCAACACATAAACATTAGAGCAAAAAGAAAATTTCTCATTCTTCACCTCCTATTATTGGGTATGCCGTGACTGTGAGAAATGTCAACAATTTTCGAAAAGAATTCTAACAAAATTAAACATATTTGCATCATCATCAATGATGTCATTGAGGGCCTGATATAGAATCGACAGGGTATCAAAATTTGTGCAAGCGTGACATGTGTGGCCTACATCAAGGCTTTTTCAAAGTGCCAACAACACTTCCCACTTCAGTGAGCGTCTCGCAGCCTGATTGAAGTCCCGGGACAAAGATCCCGTGGCATTTGGCAGTAAGTCATCAAGACTGTCAGGTGTGTAAATGATGTGCAGCGACTTGGTGGATCAATCACCGGCCTAGAAGCGAAGAGAAACAGGGGATTGTGACGATCACCAAAGGTGATGACACCGGCCTTGCGGTTTCAAGGAAGGTTACGTAACTTGCATATCTCGAGATGCTTTGGACGTGGGGGCAGAACCCACCAGGTCCACCATATTATGACTGAGTTGATTTTCTATGACAATTCAGTCTTGTACAGTCAACACTGATATGTTATAGTAATAACGCCTAAAGGAAAAGGCAAAGGAAAAATATGAAGACAATCGCATTAATTGCTCTGACACTTCTTGTCGCATGCGGTGATAAGGAGAATGACACTGGTACTTCTGATGACACTGGCGTAACGCCTTCTACTGAAAACTGAGGTGAATGATGCTCGAAACTCTTCGAAATAACAAGCTACTTTCCGCACTTCTTCTTGCACTTGCTGCCGCACTAACAGCCTTTACCGCCCAGTTCTGGGGCACTGGAGCTCCAGCTGAGGTGACACCACCTGCACCTGAGTCTCCAGCTGATACTGTACCGGAAACTTCAGTTACTGAACTACCAACATCTGATGTCTCAACTGATGTTATGGCTACTTCGGAGTCTAGCGCGGTAACTGCTCCTGTAACGACAGTGCCAGAAACATCTCAACAACCCTGACTCTAGTCAAGGTTATTTGCAAAGCCAGGCACATGCCTGGCTTTGTTAGTTTTATCCTACACCTGCAACTTGGTTTGATCCTGTCAAGATAGGAAAATCACTTGCCGGAACATTTGTGAGTCCTGCAATGACGCTAAAGGAGCATGCCCCACCTTGTTGTCTAAACCAAAGTCTTGTGCATTTGAGTTCAAGTCTCTCGGTAGACTGACCTCCTGAGAGAACAATGTAATTTGCTGTCTCGGTTGCTTTCACACCGTTCTCAGTAAAACCTACACGCATTGTGTCCCCTGAAGTACCGTCTGTGTTAAAGATCTGCACCCAACGTGTAACATATGGAAAGCTTACACTAATAGGTGTTGTTGTTACTTCATTTGCGGCTGAGCTGGTAACGAAAGGAATTCCTGACTGTTGGTACTCAGGCACAAAATTATGAGCAGGCTTAGGCCAGTTTGAAGACATTTTAACCTCACATCTAAATATGCACGACAAAGACTTTATACATGACATCGATTGTAATAATATGCAATGTGAATGTATGTCTATGCATGCATGCATAAAGTGAAGAATGCTTCATTGTATTTTCTCCTTTATGTAAAAAGGAATGTTGACCGGGAAGAAACATCCCTGCCCTTCACAGGCCAAACTAAGCTCATGGATTATCCCCGGGGATGAGCGCCAGTACAGGTGAAAGGACTAGCGATCCTCGATGTCCAAGTAACCACACTAGGAAAATATGACTACTTCACAATTCATTGATATTGCATACCTTAATATTGGCCTTGTTTCTTATGGAAGCTATATGCCTGCATGGGATGATCCTAAAGATTCAAAATCATTGGACAGATGTCTATCCACACTATCTCCGGAAGATCAACGCCAAGTAAAGAGAAAATTTCGAAAGAAGATTCGTCAGGCTGCAAAGTTTCTGAAAGTTCGTAAAGAAAGACTTGACGACATTAAATTTTATGGTAAACAGTCGATGGTTTATCGATATGTCTGGAAAATTCATGTGAAGCGTGATTTTGGAAATATCTCGGACAATATTTGGGATCATCGATGAAGAAAGAGATCTTTGACAATCGTAGTCGTACAAAATATGTTGATCAACCTCCCGTGGAAGGAACAAGAAAGTATTCAGAAGGTACTAAGGTCTATGCCAAAACACCGGCAGGTCCAATTGTTGAAGTAACCGTCACCACTGTAACAGCGGGTGGCTTTCATGGATGCATTGGCAACGCCGATATTTCGAAATTAGTTCTTGCTGGTGTTCCTGAATCAAGTCCAGATTTCGAAATGACATTTGGTGATCATCAGGTTGTGACGGCAGAAGAGTACTTTCGAGATAATCCATCTATATGGTCAATAAAAGAATCAAAAAAATCTACCCAAAAAGGTGTTCAATCTAAGGATAGTGATTACATTACCAAGTCGGGAAATGAAACCCGCAGGAGAAAGAATGTTCGCAATGGTTCCTAACTACTACACAGCACTTGACGCACTCTTCGATATGGAGTTTTCAGACCGAAATCGTCGTCGCTCTCAGTCAGATGAGGATTCACGAAATTCCACCATGCGTACCGAGGCCCGAGTAAATCAGCGTGATGACGGGTATGACATTGAAGTCTATATGCCAGGTGTCAGTCGAAGTGATATTCAAGTCTATACTGAGGATCGTACGCTTTGTGTTACCGGTGATCGAAAGACCCAGAGTGGCAATCAGAAATATACCCGCAGCTGGTCTCTTTCGGAAAATATTGACATTTCCGGCATCTCGGCTCGTTATGATAGCGGCATCCTCTATCTTGCAGTCAATTCTCGAAAGCCCGTGAGGCGAAACATCGATATCGACTGATAGCTTAAAATGATTGCATGCCAGGCATATGCCTGGCATGTTTTATTTTTCTTTGCAGCATAGTTATTGCTATGAACAGCACACTTCGACTACTGCGCCTCCTCATTAGGGAAGAAGTCGGCAGAAATTTCAAGAGCTTACCTGCTGAAGACACCATGCAAGACTGGCGTCACATTGATGGTATCAATGCGGAAGTCTCACCAAATCCCTCGCAAGGCGGATGGAATGTAAAGATCTCCACCTCAGATGGCTCTGCTAGCTTGCCAATGAGATTTTTCTCCGATGAGAATAGTGCAAAGTTCTGGGCTCGTGACCAAGTTGAGAAAATTCAAAGAAAGAGAATGGCAAGAAATCCCGTCCGAGGAAACAGGGGTCTTGAACATTAGTAGGTAGCATAATATAATCAACTTATGAAAAAGACAAAGAAAGTTAAGAGAATTCAGAGTACTTCTTTTGTCCTTCCTCCAATCGATCATGGTGAAAAACTCGAATCACTTGATGAAATCAAGATTGGCAGTATCGTGTGGTTTCCCACCAGTGTCATTGCTAATAAGTTCTCCTGGGGGACTGTCAGGGAAATTCACCGTCATACAAGCGGAAATGTGTCAATCACAGTCTGGGATGAAATCAAGGGAATGATCAGGGCATTTCGGCCTGAACAACTCTTGCATGAGAAACCTGCCAGGAAGCGGAGAGGCAAGAGTGACACTTAATATCCTCAGGGCTATCTTCGATGTTATCGTCTCACCATTCATTAGATCTTACCTTCGACAAGTCGCATTGCGTACACCTATCTTTCCAGGGCAGGTATGGACCCTACCAATGGTAGGTGAAGTACTTATTGTCGGAGCAACTGAAGATACGGTTTCATATCTTAGTGGCGAGAGCATCTATAGCACACAAAGAACAGAATTTGTAAAGTATTGCCAGGATCCTGAGGTTCCGGCACTTCGTGGAAAACTCATTCATCTAAATCGTGAGCAATAAAAATGGAACACAACTACACTGGTCACTTTCCCTTTGATGAGATTCGTGAGCCGCAACGGCGAGCAATTGAGTTTGCAATCGAAGCATATACCGCTGGAAAGAGGTTCGTTGTCTGTGAAGCCGGTACCGGTGTTGGAAAGTCGGCTATCGGTCTCACTATCGCTCGTTGGGTCACTGCCAATAGCACTAAGTCGGAAGAATACAGCCCCGGCGCTTATTTTCTGACGACGCAGAAGCTCCTTCAGGAACAGTATGTGAAGGACTTTGGAAATACTATGCGACAGGTGATGTCATCGACAAACTATCAGTGTAAGTTTCACAAAAATCAAAATTGTGGTGAGTCACTTCGACAGCTGAAAGCTGAGAAAGACAACACTTCAAAGTTTGCTCGTACCTGTTCCTTTAACTGCACATACAAGGAAGAGAAGCGAAAGTTTATCTCATCGACTGAGTCGGTCACAAATTTTAGCTACTTTCTTGCTGAGACAGCATATTCTGGAAAACTTGTTCCTCGTGAGCTGCTGGTGATTGATGAGGCACACAATGCAGACATTGAACTCAGTGGATTTATTGAGATCACAATGTCTGAGAAGTTCTCCAAGCAAGTCCTAAAGCTTGAGATGCCTGAAATCACAACACAGAAGCAAGCCTGGAAGTGGGTGACCGAGTCTTATGCCCCTAAACTTAGGTCACACTTGAAGCAATATGAGATCCTTATCGATAAGTTTAATCTCGGCGAGAGAATGAAGTCTGAGTTTGTTGCACTGGCAAAGCAGCATGAGATGTTAGAGGGTCACACTGCCAAGGTGGAAAAGTTTATCCAGCTCTATGACGAAGAGAACTGGGTCTTCAATGTCACCGAAGGTGAAGGCAGGGCAATGAGAAAGTTGGAATTCAAGCCTATTGATGTTTCGGCATATGCTGAACAGATGCTCTTCAAGAGTGGAAAGAAAGTTCTCTTGATGTCTGCTACCATCCTCAATCAGGATGGCTTTTGCCAGATGCTTGGAATTCCTAAGGATGATTGTGCATTCATTTCCATTCCATCACCTTTTCCCTCTGAGAACCATCCCATCTTCGCATATCCTATTGCGAAGATGACAGCAGGCAGCATCGATCAGGATCTTCCAAAGCTTGCACACGCTGTTAGTGAGATCCTGAAACAGCATCCAAATGATAAAGGCGTCATCCACTGTCACACCTATCGGATTGCAAAGTTTCTGAAGGATAATGTGAAATCCAATCGATTGCTGATTCATGGGAGTGAGGATCGAGTCCAAAAATTGCAGGAACACATCTCCAGCACTCGTCCTACTGTTCTGCTATCGCCCTCAATGCAGGAAGGTGTTGACCTTAAGGATGATCTCTCTCGGTTTCAGATCATCTGTAAAGTCCCATATCCTTACCTGGGTGATAAAATTGTCAAGAAGCGGATGCATCGGTGGCCCTGGTGGTATCCACTACAAACGGCAAAGACCATTGTTCAGTCTGTGGGTCGTTCAGTTCGTTCATTCAATGATCACGCTGTTAGCTACATCCTTGACGCCGACTGGCATCGTTTCTATGACAAGAACTCGAATATCTTTCCTGAGGGTTTCCGGAATTCTTTAAAGGAATAAAAACATAACACTGTTTGCCCCTGAAGTTTACTGACTTCAGGGGTTGCATATTTTTTGGTATGAGTGAAATTTTCAGCAACATACAGGACTTAAGGACACAAGCAGACATCAGAAGTGAGAGACTAATTGTCACTTCAGGTGGATTCGATCCAATGCATGTAGGACACCTTAGATGCATCCTGGAATCGGGTAATCTTGCTAGAGAGCTTGGTGTTCGAACGAGGCTAGCAGTTATTGTGAATGGTGATGGATTTCTTGCAAGGAAAAAAGGTTACTCATTCATGCCACTTAGTGAGAGAATGGAAATAATTGCCGGCATCAGGGGAGTTGATTATGTTGTTCCCTGGGATGACGGTAGTCAGACAGTCGTTGGAGCACTTGAAGCGCTCAAGCCCGTCGTCTTTACAAAGGGTGGTGATAGGGATGCGGCTGCAAATGTGCCTGAATTCGATGTTTGTCAGGCAATAAACTGTCAAGTTGTTTTTGGTGTGGGAGGAGGAAAGATCCAGTCATCCTCAGATCTAGTAAAGGCAATCAGGAGTCGTCAGTGAGTGTTAGATTTGTTGAGAAGCCATGGGGCTACGAAGAAATTTGGGCTGAGACAGACAGGTATGTTGCAAAATACTTGTACATTAATTCTGGCCATAGACTGTCACGCCAGTATCACAAAGTGAAGGATGAGACCATTAGGGTCCTAAATGGAACACTGCTTCTCGAAATTGGCGATACAGCACCATTCACAAAGATGAGAATGATTCCTGGTGACACATTTCACGTGATGCCTGGCACTGTTCATCGTTTCTGCGCGGAGGGTTCCAGTGTTCTTCTGGTAGAAGTCTCAACACCTGAACTGGATGATGTTGTGAGACTTGATGATGATTACTCACGAAAGGAAGGCGGTTCCTCTTCTGATGTCTAAGACAAAGAGTTTCACACACGTTGGAGTAATAGTTGTCTCACCAACACTAGATAAAGTTCTTGCTATTGACTGCGGTGAGGATGTTTTCACTGTGCCAAATGGTGAGATAAAGAGGGGTGAAACTTTGCAGCATGCTGCAAATAGGTGTCTCCTGGAAATGTGCGGAATTCGCCTCACCGAGAAGGATTTCGTGACCCACGATCCTATTGAATCAGGCACTAGCATATTTGTAGTTGCTATGAGCAGCAAAAAACCTTCAGGTGAATGGGTAAGTTCATATGTTCCCTGGCGATTTGTAGAAGACTCTTGCGATGAATTTCTTCAAAACCCCTTGCAAAAAGCCAAACAAATTTTCTATTCGTAGGTTACTAGCCAAGAAAAGTTGATACCTATAATCAAGATGTCAATTTTCAGAGAACACAAAACAAACGCCGACCGTTCAGCCGCTGACAGGTCACGACACAAGCAGAAGATTGAGAAAGCCATCAAGGATGGAATCAGCGACATTGTCGCTGAGGAATCTATCATTGGCCAAGACGGGAAAAAGAAAATTCGTATTCCTGTTAGGGGCATTAAGGAGTGGCAGTTTATCTTTGGTGACAACAGCGAGAAAAAGCACGTTGGATCTGCACCTGGCACCGATATTCAGAAGGGACAGGTTGTCAAGAAGGGCCAACAACAGCAGGGGCAAGGCGGTGCCGGAAAACCTGGTAACGACAAGGGTGAGGAGTTTTATGATGTTGAAATTACCCTTGAAGAGCTAGCGGATTACCTCTTTTCATCACTGAACTTACCCGAACTCGAGAAAAAGAAGCTTCAGACACTCCTTCAGGAGAAGCCGCGGAGGCACGGTACTAGACCCACCGGAATCCCTCCTCGTCTTGATAAGAAAGAGTCTGCAATCAATCGAATAAAGCGACTTGCAGCTGCCAGAAGGGCAGGAACTGTTGAGCTTGATGAGGACGGAAATGAGGTCTTTCCATTCCATGACAATGATCTGAGGTATCATCATATCAAATCGAAGCCAAAAGAGGCAACAAACGCTGTCATCTTCTTTATGATGGACGTCTCAGGTTCGATGACACAAGAGATCAAGTTTATTGCTAGATCTTTCTACTTCCTACTCTATCAGTTTATTCGTCACAAGTACGATAAAGTCGAGATTGTCTTTATTGCACACACGACAGAAGCTCACGAAACCGATGAAGACTCCTTCTTCAAGCGAGGATCAGCTGGTGGAACTTATGTCTCATCGGCACCTAAGCTAGCAATCGACATTATTCGTGACCGGTATCATCCTTCTGCTTGGAATGTCTATGCTTTCCACTGCACTGACGGTGACAACTGGGGCGAGGACAATCAGGCGGCTTTCAATGCTTACAAGGAGCTCTGTGACATGTGTCAAATGATTGGCTACTGTGAAATCAAGCCCACAGATGTCACACCTGCCTGGGATCGTGAAGGATGGCTCTTTAAGAACCTTCCGTCACTAGCACCGAAGCTTCGTCACTCATTGATAAAGAGCAAGTTGGACATCTGGCCTACATTCAAAAAGTTCTTTGGAGGTGTCTAATGGGTGACTATAGCATTGCTGAACTCGAAGAGTGGGACAATAAGATCTGTGAAATCGCTCGTGGTCATGGTCTAGACTGGTATCCCATTGCATATGAGACATGTGACTATCGAGAGATGATTGGACACATGTCTTACCATGGGATGCCTTCTCACTATGCAAACTGGTCATATGGAAAAGCATTCGAAAGAACACACTTTATGTACAATGCTGGAGTTGAGGGTCTTCCTTACGAGCTAATCATCAACTCAGACCCTTCGATTGCTTACCTTATGTTGGAGAATCCTCTCTACCTGCAGATTCTCATCATGGCTCACTGTGTTGGTCACTCTGACTTCTTCAAGAAGAATCGGACATTTAAGGATACGGATGCTGCAACTGTCACAATGCGGTTTCGAAATGCAGCCAAGAGAATCAAGGGCTACATCGAGGACCCGTCGATCGGTATAGAGGCAGTAGAAAGAATCATCGATGCCTGTCATGCATTCACTTATCAGACAGATCGTCGTGGTAGAACAAGGCTTCCTGAAAAGGAGCTCAAGAAGAAGTATGCTGATATGGTAAAGAATGACAAGATTGGCATTTGGAAGTACTTCAATCTTGAGAGTGTTCCGCTAGAACCCGAATATGATATTCTCGGTTTTATCCTGGAGAACAATCACAAGCTGACAGATTGGCAGAAAGACATCATTGAGATTATTCATGATGAGTCACTTTACTTCTGGCCACAAATTAGAACAAAAGTTATGAATGAGGGTTGGGCTTCATTCTGGCACTACAGGATTCTTCACGACCTGGAACTTCCTGATGAGTATCACATTCCTTTTCTGAAGACACACAACGCAGTGCTTCGTCCTTGGGGGTTAAAGATCAATCCTTATCATCTTGGATTCGAGATATTTAAGGACATTGAGAAGAGATTTGGTATTGAGGAGTGCTTTCTTGCAAGGGAAGTTTGCAATGATGAGAGCTTCATTATGCAGTATCTCACCGAGGAGAAAGCCAGAGAGCTTAACCTCTTTACGTTTAGTCCCAAATCAGGAAAAAATCCTGATTGGACAATTGATGACATTGTGGATGATGAAGACAGCTGGCATAATGTTAGAGCTGCACTACTGAAAACAGTATCAGGAAATATGATTCCAGTGATATACGTAGATAACGTTGATAGCCAAAATACCTTAGTGTTGAGGCATGAACATGATGGCCGTGACCTCGAGCTCGATTATGCTGACAATTGTGTCAGACTTATGAAAGAGCTATGGAATGGTCCTGTTAAGCTGATGACCATTGTTGAAGACGAAGAGTTTGAGATTTCATAGGAGGATATCGTGGATTTTCTAAGCATCATTAAGAAGCAGCGACAGGATTCACAAAAGGAATCTTGGAATGGCAGTTTTGTAGATTATCTTGAGCTTGTAAGGCAGGAACCTGCAGTCACAAAGCTTGCCGCAAGGCGACTGGTTGATGCAATTGAGTCTTATGGTTCCGGAACTCTTGACGAGGCAGATCCTCGTTGCAAGAAGCTATTTGGCGGTGACAAGCTGAGGACTTACTCCTACTTCAAGGATGAGTTTTACGGTCACGAGCGTGTCATTGCAAAGATTATGCGATTCCTGAAGTCTGCGTCACTAAAAGGTGAAGAGAGTCGACAGGTTCTTCTACTTATGGGTCCTGTTGGATCCGGCAAGTCAGCACTTGCGGATGCTGTAAAGAAAGCCCTAGAGAAGGGGGCCGATCCCGTCTATCACCTTGAGGGTTGCCCCGTTCGTGAAGAGCCTCTCCACCTCCTTCCCAGGAGCCTTCGTGGAGAATTTGAAAAGCTCCTTGATGTGCATATTGAAGGTGATCTCTGCCCAGTATGCCGTTATCGCCTGATGGAGGAATTCAATGGTGAGTATGAGAGATTTCCTGTCGTGCGATCCTCATTCTCACAGCGCGCTCGCCGCGGCATTGCAGTTGTTCCTCCAATGGATGCCAACTCCCAGGACGTATCGGCCCTCATCGGATCAGAGGATATCTCAAAACTTGACAAGTACTCCGAGGATGATCCTCGTGTCCTCAATCTTAACGGCGCTTTCAACGTTGGCAATCGCGGCGTCGTCGAGTTTGTTGAGATCTTCAAGAACGAGATCGAGTTCCTCCATACAATCCTCACAGCTACCCAGGAAAAGAATGTCCCAACACCTGGTAAGAACTCAATGCTCTACTTCGACGGTGTCATTATCTCACACTGCAATGAAGCAGAGTGGAATCGTTTCAAGTCGGAACACACAAACGAGGCCATCCTTGACCGTGTCGTGAAGATTGAGGTTCCTTATGTCCTTGAGCTTTCCCAGGAAATGAAGATCTACGAGAAGATGATTCGTAGATCTGATTTCAAGGCACACATTGCACCTCACACAATCAAGGTTGCTGCAATGTTCTCTGTGATGAGTCGCCTGAAGCCTTCGGCAAAGTGTGACCTCCTCACGAAGATGAAGATTTATGATGGTCAAGAGATCGTGGAGAAAGGCAAGACACGTAAGGTTGATATCAGCGACCTTCGTGAAGAGGCAAAGCACGAAGGAATGGATGGCATCTCCACACGTTTCATCACAAAAGCACTTGACTCTGCATTGACTGACTCCGATAAGGGATTTATTACTCCTACGCGTGTAATCGAGTCTCTTATCAAGCAGGTGAAGGAACAGATAATCAATGAGGAAGACAAGAAGAGGTTCCTTGAAATCTTGCAGAAGATTATTCGTGAAGAGTATCTCAAGATTCTCGAGGGTGAGATTGCCAAGGCATTCGTCACGGCTTACGAGGAGCAGGCACAGTCTCTCTTTGACAACTACCTTGACAATGCTGAGGCTTTCACCACACGTCAGAAGATGAAGGATCGTGTTACATCCGAGGAGCGGGAGCCTGATGAGAAGTTTATGAGGGCCATTGAGGAACAGATCGGTGTCACTGGTTCGATGCGTGATGGCTTCAGGTCTGATGTCACGGCATACATGTTTGCCAAGTTCCGCCGTGGATCTAAGGTCGATTATCGATCTTACGAACCCCTTCGTGAGGCAATCGAAGGCTACCTAATCTCCTCGGTAAAGGATATGGCACGTATTGTCACCAAGTCAAAGAGTCGTGACAATGAGCAGCAAAAGAAATACTCAGATATGGTTAATACCCTTGTAAATGACTATGGATACACACCAGAATCAGCAGAGGAGATTATCACCTTTGCATCAAATAACCTCTGGCGGGATAGCTAGAAAACTTACCGGCAACGGTAACGATATACTGCAGGCCTCGAGGAAAATTGCTGAGACAGTAGTTTTAACCCTCGAGGCCTCAGTGGCCGAAGTCTTTAACAATAGGATCCTTGGCGGTTCAGAATCAGACACACTTAGGGTTCTCTCGTCATATTCTCCGACAACAGATAACGAGAGAGTTGCCAGGTCACTTATGCTCATTAGTGCATATAGGGCTGAGCAGGCATCCCCAGGCTCGGCAGCACTGTTTCTGAGACTTTTGTCAGGAAAGTCTCTTCCTGTGTCACAACCAAGAAAGCTTGTCACTAGTGATGTTGCACAGTTAGTTTCTATTGTGAATGACAGAACAGTTGAGAGCATGCTAGTAACGGCAATCGAGATGTCAGGCCCAACTGGTAATCTGAACGTCTCCCTGGGTGGACTGAGTCACATTTCGGTTGATGAGTCATCTTCATTTCCGGTGATTATCTCCCCTAGCTTTACTTCCGCCGGCCGACTGACATCTAGAATTTTCATTGTATTTGACGGTGTTATTGAGTCTGTTGGTCAAGTGCATAGGCTACTGGATGACTGTGCAAAGAATAGTGTCTCTGCTGTTCTTTTGGCTCGGGCATTCTCATCGGAAGTCGCTAGCACAATTTATGCGAATAACTCAAATGGCGTATTTGATATTATTCCTGTGACACCTGGTGTTGGCATAGACGATGAATATACCATACACGATATTGCTGGTGTTACCGGTGCTAGCATGTCACCTATCTTATCACTTGAAAATGCCTCCAAGGAAGCTGATGTTATAATCGAAAATGGAATGCTGAAGGTGAATATTCGGTATTCCTCTTGGAGAGATGATCACCTCAAGAGACTGAGATTCGAGCTGGGTACATTCAAGGACGAGCACATCAAGAGTCTCATCTCCAGAAGAATCGCAAGGATATCTGGTCGTCGAATCACCGTCTGCATTGGCGATGAGTTTGGTGATCTGAGACAGATCTGTAAGGAGAGGTTCGACTATGGAATGAGATGCTTTATGTCAGCAAGAACAAAAGGTGTTGTGGTTGCAAATGGCAAGACTTTGCCAGGTGACTCAATCCGGATTGCCAAAATGACACATGAAGCTTACTTAAAACTATCACAAAATACAGGAGGTGTCCTTGCTCTTGACAAGAAAATGGCTATGGCCAAGCGGAGAAGAGGCTGATCAAAATGAAGCTAGAAATCTCTTACTTGATCCTGGCATTGAACTCTTTGTAGGCACTGATTCTCATCTAATTGGTGGAAGGTGGATCTTTGCTACTGTCATTGCAGCACATCGGCCAGGCCTTGGTGGTCGATTTATGTATCATCGTGAAGAAATGAGTCCAGGTGATATTAAGCATTTAGGGCAGCGACTTTCCGAGGAAGCAATGAGATCACTTATTGTTGCCAGTGAAATCAAAAATGAACTTGGAAGAGATGCCGAAGTTCATCTTGATCTTTCCAACGAGAAGCACAAATCTTCAAAATTTGTGAAACAATTGACCACCATGGTGAGCTCTTGCGGTTTTAAGGTCCAGATAAAGCCTCAGGCTTGGGTCTCTTCCTCTATCGCTGACCGCAGTGCAAGGTAGTTTTACATCAGAAAAATCTGTGTTTCTATTGCAAATAGGAGGTGATATGAACGAATCAGATTTTGGAAAACAGTACTTTAGTGTCTTTGGAAGTGTCAAGGATGTCACATCGACAAACCTAATTGAGGTATGTCGTCGTGAGGGACTTGATATGAAGGTGACACAAAAGATTGTCACAACCGCACAAACCAGTATTGATCAGGTTGCAAATAATGCATACACATCACTTTGGAATGTCGTGAAGAACTTTTTTCGGAACTGACCTTCATGCAAGGAATAAAACACCTCATCCAATGTCACTGCGTCCTTCCTACTTTGAGGAGGTTGCCAGATCCTGTATTTCACTCATTCGTAGTGTTCTCGGTATTGGAAGATGGTGGTAATGTTGTTCCTAAGGATGCTGCATGCAACAACTGTGGGGTCATTCATAGGATTGTGGATATCTGCAAGTCTGAGATCACAACAAAAGAGAGCTCGAGTGCCATTATTTCAATTGATGACATTCAGCTAATGATACCTACTGAGTTGGGTAACTTGCTTAAGGGATATGATTGTGATATCGCAACCTGGGAACTATCACACTTTGTCTATAGTGAAGGTAAGTGGGGCGAAAAGGTCGTACTTACCCGTGAAAAGGCCGACGGCTCAACAAAGGGAAAGGTACTGACCATAGAGGGTCCACAAAAGTTTAAGATAGAATCATATGATATGTCGGAGACATTTTGATGTCATTTGAACACGACTGGCTCAGGCAAGTACAAGGAGCCAGAGAAATCAATCAGAGAATAAATGAATTTGGAGTGACAGACTACCAGCGGCTTAAGCTCATCGAGTTTTTAAGCCTTGAACTGGAGAGCCGCGAAGCAATGCTAGCGGTATTGGAGGCCGTAAAGCCTCACATCATCAACAAAGAGGAGCTCATTGCTCCCGAAGGAGAAAAGGCAAGTGGAGAATTCGATCCTGGAACTTTGGAATGAAGTACGTGCAGCTGTTGAGGCTGCCGATCTTGATATTCGCAAGAACGCTGCTGGTAATGCCAGTGCCGGTGTAAGAGCTCGCAAGGGTCTTCGTGCCCTTCGTGGAAAGCTTGCAAACCTAGTGAAGCTCACCGTCGAGACCGAAAAGGGAAGGAAGAAAGAGAAGGAGGAGACTGAATGAGCTCGTTGCCAAGGGGTGTCCCACCTGCTGTTCCTCCGGAAGCACCACTTCCTCGTCGAATGGCACCACCGACTCCTCCGCCAGCACCACTCCCGAGACGATCGGCACCTCCGGTGCCGGTTGCAAACACCCCTGTCGTTCAGGATTTGGCACCTACCACCCCATCCGTGCACGAAACAATCGACACTCCTGTCGATGCCGTAGAGGTGGAGGCAACTGCTGTTGTGGATGTCACTGCAACTCCGGCTCAACCTGAACCTGAACCTGAACCTGAACCTGCTGCTGCTGCCTCACCGGTAAAGACAGCAGGTTCTAAGAAAAGGGGTTGAGATCAATAATCTCATCTAGTTCCTCCACTTTTGCAAGAATTGACTTCTCAAGTTGGCATATGCGCATTCTTGTGACGCCAAACATATCACCAATCTCTTGCAAAGTGTGAGGCTCTTTTGCTTTCAGGATAGTGCAATTCAAAGAACATTCATCATTAATCCATTGACGGCATGACTTCTTTTGACATGTTAGTGAACGCTTCTCATGCTCTGCAAAGCAGGTAGTTCCCTTGACAAAATCTGTGGTGGTCTTCATATAGAAATGTTACGAATTTGCTGCGTATGTATAGAAATCTTACAGAGGTAACAAACACTTGAGCAGAAAGACTTTTGTCCTTGACACCAGCGTACTTCTGTACGACTCATCCTCCATCTTTTCCTTCAACGGGAACGATGTAGTCATACCATTGATAGCCCTGGAGGAGCTTGATAGATTTAAGGACAGGAAGGAGCTCATTGGCAATGCAGCTCGTGAAGTCAATAGATCCCTAGATGCCCTCAGGAAAAAGGGTAGTCTTCAGGATGGCGTCTATCTCGAGTCGCAGGACATCCGCCTCAGTGTCGTCAGGGACCACCAGGATGATCCTGGTGTTACAATTCCTGAAGAATTTGATCTCAAAAAGGGTGATCATAGGATTCTGTGGGTTGCAGCCTGGCTCAGGGCAAATGGCGCTGAAGAAGTTGTCATTATTACGAAGGACATCAATCTTCGACTGAAGGCTGATGCTATTGGGATCCAGGCTGAGGACTATTACAAGGACGTCCCTAAGAACGTTCGAGATGGCAATCCTGTTTATTCAGGAGTATCCCAGATTGTCTTGGACGACGAGGATATGGAAACATATTTCCAGAATGGCCGGATCATTCCTGAATCATCCTGGGAACTCTACGATAACTCCTTGGTGGTAGCCACCGCTGAAGGTAATCCGAAGAAGAGCCTTATCGGTATGTATCGTGACGGTGTGATCACAAAGATTCGTGAAAAGTTCGAAGGTGTAGGAGTCTCACCTCGATCAAAGGAGCAGCGGGCAGCCCTGCACCTCCTCACTGACGAAAGGGTACCACTTGTTGCAATGACAGGACTCGCCGGCTCAGGCAAGACTTTCCTTGCTCTCACGGCCGCGATGGCTGGTCTCAATAGCAAGAAGTACGAGAGAATTATCATTACTCGATCCATTGAACCGGTTGGTCGTGATCTCGGATTTCTTCCAGGTACTCTAGAAGAAAAGATGGCACCCTGGCTCATGCCCATTATTGATAACTTCAGGAATGCATATCGTGACACATCTTACTTCGAGATGATGAGACAGCGTGGTGTCATTGAGATCTCGCCCATCTCATACATTCGAGGACGTAGCTTCAACAATTGTTTCATCATTGTCGATGAGTCGCAGAACTTGACCATTCACGAGATAAAGACATTAGTGACAAGATGTGGTGAAGGCACAAAGATGGTTTTGCTAGGTGATACTGAGCAGGTGGATACCGCTTATCTTGACAAGTTCTCTAACGGCTTAACAATTGCGATTGAGAGACTAAAGGGTTCCGACCTCTTTGGGCATATTAGGCTTGATCGTGGTGAGAGATCACCTCTTGCAACTCTTGCAAGTCAACAACTTTGAGTCGTGCATAAATAAATGTGTGAGGTGAGCCTTGGGATCTGCCACATTTCGAAAAGTGGACCTTAATCGGTATGCCAAGGCTTACCCATTTATTAGAAGGGAGCCCAAGTACGACTATCGAGCTGATGGTGCCGTTATCCTGGAGAGTACTGTTATCTCATTTGCCGGTGCTAGTGAGGTAACTTATGCATTTCTCAATCCTTATACTAGCGCTCCGGTGGTTGTTGCAACCCCTCAGGATGATAGCTTTAACGTCTTTGTAAAGACAATTAGCACAAACTCTGTCACTGTGGGATCATCTGTGGCAACTAGTGGATCAGTTGCTATCCTCGTGGTGTCAGAATGAGAGCAAAACTTGGTGTTGACAGTATTACCATACAGTTTGGTACTGTCGCAGTGGCACCACCAGTTGCTGGTGTTGGAACCACAGTTGCAATAGATCCTGCGATTAGTGGCACAATTGCCTGCGTTGCAACACCTCGTGCAAATGTCTCTATATTCACAGGCATCAACGGAGGAAATGCTGCATTCGAAACCAGTGACACCGCTGTCGTCACCTGCGACTATATTATTGCGAGTTCTAACTAATGCCGTCTAGACCACCCGATTTTAAGACATCAGGCATTCGTGCCGAAAGGATCATTGCTTCCGGAAGCTCTTCTAACCCACGTCTACTCCTGATCGGCTCAGGTGCTGCAGGTAATGATGGTGTCACGGTAGATACGAGCTCCCTCATCCTGGCAGGCACGGGATCAGATACTTGGTTATTCATCTCGGGATCTGTCGGCGGGAGTGATAGGGTAACCTTTGGCGGTGATGTTTTCATTTCCGGAACACTCTACGGCGCAGGATCTGGCGGAGCTGCCGGAGCTAGTGGTGATGTACAGTACAATAATGGTTCTGGAGCTTTTGCTGCAGAGTCTGCTTTCAACTACAACGCCGGCACAAATACACTTAGTGTTGATAGTATCAGCGTTGCAACGTCGCTTAAGTCCGATCTCATTCCTGATGGTGACAGGACTAGAAACTTAGGATCTCCGTCAAACCGTTATGCGAATGTCTATACCGGAGACTTGCACCTTCGAAATGAGCGGGGCAACTGGACAATCCTGGAGGAGGCAGATTTTCTCTGCGTCATCAATAATCTTACCGGAAAAAGATTCAAGATGATGTTGCAGCCCATGGACTAGAGATATGTATGAAGGTCCAATGGGAGGACTTTCATGGCTCTAATCACGAATAACATCTCGGGGTCTTCAAGCGACTCCTGGCGGATTGGCATTACAGGATCCGTAAGAATTGCAAATCCCGGTGCTGGAGCATTCCCAGCAATGCCAGGTGCTGATGTTGAATTCTTTGTCTCCGGTTCACGTGGAGGGAAAGGAACATCAGGTGTTTCTGTTTTCGGAGGTGATACAGTTATCTCCGGTACCTTGACAGTTGGCACTGGTTCAATTGCAATCGATTCTAATGAAATTAGATTTCAAGGAGGTGCTGCAAAAATCGCCTCTGGCTCCGGTGGTCTCACATTCTTTGATTCAGACAATACTGGTGGTGTTACTCTAAGCACATTGGTTGCCGGCGGCGGTGATACTTACTGGTCATCAGTGTCATCCGGTGAAATCTTTACAACCGGATCTGTGGTGTCATCCGGATCCATTACCGTAAAGGATGGAGGCGGAACAGCAAAGGTTATTCTGGCTACCAATGGTAATATCACAGGTTCGAATCTTCATCTCACCAATAACAGCCTGACAACTTCGCAGACAACATTTAACCTTGTCAATGATACCGCAACAACTCTCAATCTCGGAGGTGCAGCAACTGCAATCACAGTTGGATTTGCATCATCCAACGTTGTTGTTCCTGGTAATCTGACAGTTCAAGGAACAACAACCACGATCGACACAACAAACCTCCTGGTTAAAGATCCTGTTGTTCTAATGGCATCCGGCGCTACCGGACCTAATGCAAACGGTGGAATTGCAATTTTCTCAGGATCAAGTGGTGCTGGGTCTTACTCGGGTGCACCCGATTTGGTTCTTGGCCGTGTTGCCAATGACACATGGGGTGTTGGTGCTTTAGCAACCAACAACGGAACGGTCACTTCTCTTACTAGCATGACGCTGGCTAATATGAGAGCCGCTGTCTTCGAAGTGAATGATGCCAACTATGCACTTCGTAGGTCAGGTACAACACTGATCCTTTCAGGTGGCGCCGGGTCTGATGTCGCGATTAGCGGAAGCCAGAATATCGCCCTGATCGCAACAGACTTTACTCTGAAGAGAAGTGGAACTGAGATGATTACGTTCTCTTCTTCTTCAGCCGGTCCGTACGGAAATATTGCAAACGTTACCGCCAGACAGAGCAATGTGCTAGCACTGCAGTCCGATGCCACTGATGCAAAATCTATCTTTGGAAAGACAGGAGCAGCAGGATTTGCTTCGATCTATTCGGGCTCAGTTGGATCCAACCCTAATGTTGCATTCTACTCCTCAGAGCAGAGTATTGATACAGCTGTTGCCGGTACAGAAGTGCACTTTGTTGCTAACTCAACCCTAGTTAGTACAGTAACAAATACTGCGGTTCTTCCCGGTGCTGATGTCACTTACAATCTTGGCTCTCCTGCCCTCCGTTGGGCAAATATCTACACCGGAGACTTACATCTCAGAAATGATAGAGGTGACTATACCTTGATCGAAGAAGAAGATTTCCTCTCTATCAGGTTCAATAAAACTGGTAAAAGATACAAGTTTGTGCTTGAACCGGTACCCGAACTTGATGAGTAGTATTTAGAATATAGCTCCTGTAGCTATATTGCTCAATTGCGCTATAGTGTTCATTCGCTATAGCGCAATTTTATTTTCTTAAACACTTTCATCACTAGTGCGTATTATTTTTTATGTTTGTTAATCAGTTTGAAAACCCACATACTTCTATTCCTTCCACCTGTGATGTTGTTTTTGTAGCGGACTTCTTTGCTGAAGATCTAATTGGCGGAGCTGAGCTCACAACTGAAGCACTAATTGAGTCTTCGCCTTTTAGTGTTTTTAAGCTTCGATCTAGAGAAGTTTCCATGAAGAACCTAGAAGAGGGGCATGGAAAATACTGGATATTTGGTAACTGGGCAGGTTTGGACAAAAACCTAATTCCTACGATCGTTGCCAATATGAAGTACTCGGTGCTGGAGTACGATTATAAATTTTGCAAATATCGTTCACCAGAAAAACACACCGCAGCCACAGGCACAGAATGCGATTGTGAAAATGACCCAATTGGAAAGCTAACATCAGCATTCTATCTTGGTGCCAAGACACTTTGGTGGATGTCTGAAAAACAGCAAGAAAGATATCTGAAACGTTTTCCATTTCTGAAAGAAAAAGAGCAGTTAGTACTCTCATCAGTTTTTAGTGAATCCTTCTGGATAAAGTTAAGGGAGCTTCAGGAATCTCAAAAGTCTCACTCCCGAAGTGGATGGATAGTTCTTGGATCCGGATCTTGGATTAAAGGTACTGAGGATGCTATAGCTTGGTGCAAGCAAGAGGGACATGCATATGAAGTCTTACAGTCACTTGCACCTGAAGCCTTTCTAGAGAAGCTCTCCAGGGCTGAGGGGTTAGTCTATCTTCCTCGAGGAGGTGATACATGTCCTCGACTAGTGATCGAGGCTAAGCTTCTTGGGTGCAAATTGCACCTTAACAGCAATGTTGAACATGCCACCGAGGAGTGGTTCCAATCTTCTGACATTGTCGAAACTGAATCTTATCTTTACGCATCCAGAGAAACATTCTGGGAGGGGATTAAAAATTCAATGAATTGGCAGCCATCAATTAGCGGGTATACCACAGTAAGAAACTGCATTTCTCAGAAATATCCATGGGAAGACACTATTCGATCGATGCTAGGCTTCTGTCAAGAAGTTGTAGTTCTAGATGGGGGTTCGACTGATGGCACATGGGAGAGATTGCAGGAGCTAGCTGCTGCTGACAGTAGAATTGTAGCAAGGCAACTCATTAGAGACTGGACAGCAAAGAGGTTTGCTGTATTTGATGGTGCACAAAAGGCAGAAGCTAGAAAACTTTGCACAAAAGAATTCTGTTGGCAGATGGACTCGGACGAGATTCTTCCGGAAAGTGATTGGCCTAAAGTTGCAGAGCTCTGCAAGAATCTTAACCCAGCATTTGATCTTGTATGTCTACCGGTAGTTGAGTACTGGGGATCGAAGGAAAAGGTGAGACTTGATATCACACCATGGAAGTGGAGGCTTAGTCGCAACAAGCCCCATATCACTCATGGAATTCCTGTTCAGCTACGAATGATTGATGAAAATGGTGAGCTATATTCACGGCCTGGCACTGATGGTTGTGACTATGTGCATGCCGAGACAGGTGAGATTATACCATTTGTTGGCTTCTATCATAATGCGGCACATGAAGCCAGAGTTGCTGCGATGGCAGGAAATGAAAATGCCCTCGAGGCTTATGAGAACTGGTTTAGGCTTATTGTTAACGATCTTCCCTCTGTGAGGCATTTCTCCTGGTTTGACATTGAAAGAAAAATTAGAACATATCGTGACTTTTGGCAACGTCACTGGGAAAGCCTCTACAATATTCAGCAAGAGGATACCGGTGAAAATAACATGTTCTTTGACAAGCCATGGAGTGAAGTCACCGACGAGGAGATCTCCAGCCTAGCAAAACGACTTGCAACTGAACTTGGAGGACATGTGTTTCATACAAAGGTCGATTGGTCAAAGCCCATGCCTTATCTAAGGATCGATTCTTGAGTCCCTTGGTTTCGGTAGTAACAGCTGCTTACAATGCCGAAAATACCATTCGTAGTTCAATTGAGTCGGTTCTTTGCCAAGATTATGACAATATTGAAATCTTAGTGGTGATAAATGGTTGCACCGATCGTACCGAAGATATTGTGAAGGAAATTCAAGTTCATGATAGTCGAGTAAGAATCATTTATTCACAGAAAGGGAAAGTTCCTGCTAGAAATGCAGGATTTGCTGCATCCCGAGGAAATATCATTGCCTTAAATGACTCGGACGATGTATGGCTTTCTGGAAAATTGCAGCTGCAACTTGATACCATGAATCAAGGCTATGACATTGTAGGAGGAGCGATTGAATGCATTGACAAGAATGGTATCATTTCGAATGATCCATTGCAAAGGCCAACAAAGCACAGTGACATTGTTCGCTGTCTCATAGGAGGCATTAACCCTCTTGCAAATTCAGCATGTATCTTTAAGAAAGATTTGCTGAACTATACTGGCACTTATGATGACTGCTTTCCATTTTGTGAAGACTATCATTTTTGGCTCAGATCGATTAAATTTGCTAAGTTTAGTAATGTGGAGAATGTAGTAATGAGATATTTCTCACATCCTAGTCCTGGGTATGATCCACAGATTCCATTGGCTTTGGCAGCTTTTTATAAGTCACTTTACATATACACGGGAGTCATCAAGTCATGAAATGGTTAGTGTTTAGCAAGGACAGGCCTTATCAGCTTGATGCCTTTATCAGAACAATCACCTCAAATGGTGAAGTACCTGCGCATTGTGTTAGCGTGCTCTATCATTACTCTGATGAGCTTGCGCATGATCTTGAGACTTTGAAGATTGAGCATCCTGCCGTAACTTTCATTAGGCAAGGTATCTTCAAGAATGATGTCATGAACTGGTTGCATAATTGTGATAGTGAAATTGTGAGTTTTGCTACAGATGATGCAATAGTCACAAGGAAAATTCCAACTGAATTGATTAGAAACGTGTTGATTAACAACCACCAGATCACGACTTTTTCATTGAGAATGGGACTGCATCTTGACTATTGCTACCCAACAAATTTGGATCAAAAAGTACCAGATGGTCAGATAAGTAACGAAATCTTTGTCTGGAATGCAGCAGCTGCCCAAGGTGATTGGGAGTACATTCTAAGTGTTGATAGTCATGTATTTAGGCGTGAACTTGCAATTGCAATGTTTGAGGCTTTTGATTTTGCAAACCCAAATACTATGGAGTCTAACTGGCAAGCATTGAAGCCACATGTTTCTTCTATTGCCTGTTGTCTCTTAAAGTCTTGTTATGTTAACACACCGCTGAATCTTGTGCAGGAAGTCTTTAACAACAGGTGTGGTAACACTGATTTTAAGATTCTCAATAATCAATATCGAAAAGGTGCTCGGCATAATGCTGAGAGATTCAGAAATTTCTTCAACAGAAGTGCTCACCAGGAACTTAATATTCTGGAAGGATCAATTTTATGAGAGCCATTCTATGGAATACACTGGCATTACCGATTACTGATACAACTTACTTTCATGTAAGCAAGTTTTTATCCGGATTCATAGAGCATAATATTCATGTCACTGAGATTAATGACCCAAATGAAATGAAGAACATTGGAAGAGATGACATTGTGTACATTTCTCATCATGGACTTGATTATGGTAATATGGCAGCTGCAACTGATGAATTCCTGAAACTTGCCAGGCTTGATTGTATTTTTATCATGTGGCATTTTCATGAGCAGATCGAGAGATTAGCCTTAGATTTTCCTGCAAAGTTTGTTCTCACCGGTGAATACTATAGCCCAAACTCATCATATTCTCATGAGAAGTATGATGCATATAGAAAGCATGATAATTACATACCGGTTAAATTCCTATCATCACTAAGTCCATCAATAATTGGAAAGGTTGAAAGAAATCCGACATATGATGCACAATTTGTTGGTTCACCATATCAGCCTATTCTTATGGAAAAACTGTCAAAGAACTTCTCAATCATTGGAACTTATACACCTCCATACATTAGTGAGAAAGATCGTCTTTTAACTTTTCTGTCAGCTAGATGTACACTAGGATTTCATGCACCAGAAGCTGCAAAGAATGGTCTTGTAACCGAAAGGGTTGCCGAAGGTCTTGCGCTTGGTTGTGCAGTTGTGTCTGATAATCCTCTTGTTGAGGAGTTTACAGATGGCTGCGCAACATATGCATCATCATATGATGACTTTGCAAATTTTCTCGAGAGAGCAAGAAATGACTCCGAATGGCTGCGGCAAAAACAGCAGGCAGGCTATAGATTCGCGACAACAAAGGGAACATACACACACCTTGCAGGTGAATTTCTAAAGAAGTTTAGGTCTTGTAAATTTATATGAACTGGAGCAATACAATGTACGATGTTGTGATAAAGGCACATGAAAAGGATTACCACAAGCTTTTGCTTGTCATTAACTCACTTCATTATCTGAATCCACAACCTGAAGGTATCTATATTGTTTCTGCCGACGGCTTTCGACCATATGGCACAAACTATGACGAAAAGATCATCACAATTCGTGACAGTGAAGTTACACCTTTCATCGATAGAAATCGGCTCAATCATAGACCTAACTGGAACTGGGTTAATCTGGTCTCAATCCTGCAAGACTTCACAAAGAATGACCTTTATTTTGATGTACAGGCTGATAACTTTTTCCTGAGACAGATCAACCTATTTGATGAGGCAGGAAGACCTAGAATCTATAGATCAACTGCAAATCCAGTCAATAACCATGGTCATGCTCCTTACTTTACTTTTAGTAAGGAAGTCTTTGATATTGATAGAATGTCTACAGGCTATTCATACATTATAGAATTTATGATGTATGACAGGAGGATTTTGCGTGAGATGTGCGGTATTTTCAAGGATACCAATGAGCTTCTAGAAAAAATCTACTCTTGCGTGAATAATGAAAGCTACCCAGCAGATCAGGAGATCTTTGGTAATCTGCTTGAAAAGAGCTACCCGAGTGCTTACCAGTTTGTTGATGATGTGACTGTTCATCTGCAAGGAATAGATGGCTCACTAAAGGTGTCACATGAATGGCTAGCTGAATACATCAGGCAGGTGAAGCTTTATAGGCCTGAGGTTTCGGCATGCAGTCATCACACATGGATCTAGAAAGTGAAACAATTGCATGACAGTTAATAGTATGTTGTATAAAGGATTTTCATGACTTTTTCTATCCCCTTAGTTAAGGACACAATTACAAGAGTTGAGATTGATACACTTATTGAGTGGTTGAAAACCTACCCTAGGCTTACAAAGGGTGAACAAACCCTTAAGTTTGAGAGTGAGTGGTCAAAATGGAACGGCAATAAACACAGTCGATATGTAAGTTCAGGATCTACTGCCAACCTTGCTGCATTCTATGCAATGATCCTATCCGGAAGAATGAGAAACAAAAAGGTAATTATTCCTGCTGTTTCATGGGCAACCACAGTAGCTCCTGCAATTCAACTTGGTCTTGAACCAATTCTTTGTGATTGCAATCTTCATAATCTTGGGATTGATGTTGATCATCTTGTGAGATTAATTGAGGAGCACTCACCATCGCTGCTTGTTGTTGTTAATGTGCTAGGGTTCTCAAATGACTATGCCAGGATCCTTGAGATCTGCAAGCAGCATAATATTCTTCTCATTGAGGACTCATGTGAGAGCATTGGCACAATTCATGAGGATAGAAAATCCGGAAACTTCGGTCACATTAGTACATTCTCTTTCTACTTTGGTCACCACATGTCAACTATTGAAGGTGGCATGGTATGCACAGATGATGATGAACTAGCTGATATCTTGACTGCAATTCGTGCGCATGGGTGGGATCGTGACCTAGACAGGACAACACAGGCAAAATATAGAAATCAGTTTGGAATTGATGACTTCAGGGCAATCTATACATTCTATCACCCAGGTTTTAACCTCAGAAGCACAGACTTGCAGGCGTTTATTGGATGCCTCCAAATGAAGAAAATAGATGATATGGTCATTAATCGACACAAGAACTTCAACGTTTACTGCCAAGTGCTTCCAGCAACATGGGGGCTAAATGTTTCCGACCACACATTAGTGTCAAACTTTGCATATCCTATTATTGCAAAGGATCCATCTCGTCTTGCTGCAAAGCTCGCAGAGGCAGGAATTGAGTCTAGGCCATTAATTTGTGGTTCAATCTCAAGACAGCCATTTTGGTATACCAGGTACGGAAAAACTTCCTTGCCAAATGCCGACATTGTTCATGATTTTGGAATGTATTTGCCTAACAATCCTGATATGTCCCTTGAAGAGATTCAGCATGTTGCAGACATTGTCAATCAGGATGTTTCTTCATGAAGCTTATTACAGGATCAACCGGTCTACTTGGAAGCGAGATCATGAGAATCATTCCTGATTCAATTGGTCTCTCCTCAAAGGATTGTGACCTGACTGAGTCTAATTGCGCAATTCTTTCTTCTGAAAATGATCAAATTGATACAGTCATTCACTGTGCTGCAAAGGTAGGCGGGGTTAATGCAAATGTCATGCATAGCGCTGAATTCTTTGACGACAATGTCAAGATGAACATGAATGTAGTTAGGGCATGCAAGGAACGCAACATTAAGCTGGTCTCGGTACTCTCAACATGCATCTATCCTGATGCAACATTTGCAAAGTATCCACTCACTGAGGACCAGGTTCATACAGGTCCGCCTCACCACACAAATGCAGGCTATGCTTATGCTAAGCGTATGCTTGAAGTGCAAAGCAGAGTATATCGTCAGCAGTATGGTTGCAATTTCATTTCAGTAATTCCGAACAACCTGTATGGCCTTAATGATAATTACAGTCTTGAAAGTGGTCATGTAATACCTGCCCTTATTCGAAAGTTTCATGAGGCGATGCTTAACGATGAGAGTGAGATAGTCATATGGGGTTCAGGATCACCACTACGAGAATTCACATTTGCAAGTGATGCTGCGAAAATAATTCTATGGCTTGCTGATAACTATGATGGACCAGAACCGATAAACATTGGAAATCCAGAAGAAATTTCAATTGGAAATCTTGCAAGAATGATTGGTGATATTATAGGTTTCCAGGGTTCAATAAAGTTTGACGCTTCAAAACCAGATGGGCAGCTTCGTAGAGCATCATCAAACGCAAAACTTAGATCGCTTGGCTGGATTGAAGATTATACTCCAATTGAACAAGGTCTCATAACCACTATCGATAACTTTAAGAAAAAATATCCAATAGTTAGGGGTGTAAGAAATGCATAGCTTTGCCAAGGACTTTGGCATGGTAGCTTACTATGCTGATTATTTTGCAAATATGTTTGCAGCAATAGTAAGACAACGACAAAAGTCAGTTTATACGGTCTTTGATGTTGGTTTTAATACAGGTCAGTTTACTAGGCTTGCATTGGCAGTATTTGAGCAGTATAAGAGTGTTGGTATAGTTTCAGCAGATGCCAAAATCAGGATTGTTGCTTTTGAGCCTAATATTCATCTTGCAAGAGTTGCTCAAAAGATTGAAAATCTTGAAGTTCATTCTCTTGCATTGGCTGACAAAAGTGGTTCATGTACTCTTCATATTCCTCTTCTGCATGATGAGCCCGATGATCTAGAACAAGGCTCGATCACATATAGAAATGAGTATGGTGGTGTGTATGGAATTTCGACTCTTGGAATTGAGAGATGTGATGATATTAATAGAAACTTCCCAAGTGTGAGATGGCAGTCATTGAATGTTACAACTGACACTATTGACAATTTTTGTTTAAACAATGCAATTGATGAGATCGATTGGATAAAAATAGACGTTGAGGCATTTGAGAAAAATGTGATTTTAGGTGCAGCAACAATGTTAAATGCCGGTAAAATAGCAGGAGGTCAATTTGAAGGGGATACAACCTTTAATGCTCCTACAAAAATATCAACGGCACTTGGAAACAACAGTGAGACACAAAAGTTTATCGATGAGTGCTGTATAACACTTTTTGATGCAAACTATATGCCTGTTAAACTTCCAACTAGCAATAGGCTCATTGAGAATGAATTCTTTTTCATAGCGAGAAATCAGCGATAATGTTACATGTAAACAATAAAAGCTTTCCAAATAGAACTGCACTTGTGACCGGAATTACTGGGCAGGATGGTTCATACCTTGCAGAGTTGTTACTTGAGAAAGGATATACCGTAATTGGCATGAAGCGTCGAACATCACTTCTCGCAACAGACAGAATAGATCATTTGTTGTCACATTCAAATTTTCAGCTTGTCTATGGCGCAATGAATGATGTTGGTGCATTTTATAGGCTTTTTAAGAATCACAAGTTTGATGAAGTCTACAATCTTGCAGCACAATCACATGTAAGGGTATCTTTTGATGTTCCTGAGGAGACTGTTGATGCGGTAGCAATGGGCCCGCTCAGGCTTTTAGAATGTATTCGAACTATGCAACCTGACTGTCGATTCTATCAGGCGTCATCATCTGAAATGTATGGAGATAACCCCGAGCATCCTCAAAATGAGGAGACTCGTCTTATGCCCGCCTCGCCCTATGCATGCGCCAAGGTTTTTGCACATGGTCTTACACGAAATTACCGCGAAGGCTATGGGATTCATGCATCATCAGGAATTCTCTTCAATCATGAATCACCTCGTCGTGGTGAGACATTCGTCACTCGTAAGATCACACTTGCAGCGGCTCGAATTAAACTCGGTTTACAGGACAAGATTGCCCTAGGGAATCTTCATGCACTTCGTGATTGGGGCTATGCAAAGGATTACGTCGAAGCAATGTGGCTCATGCTTCAGCAGGACATTCCTGATGATTACGTAATTGCCACAGGTGAGACTCACACCGTTAGAGAATTTCTCGATGAAGTGTTCCAAATTGCTGGACTTGATGTCGATAAACACCTTGTCATTGATGAACGCTTAAAACGTCCCCATGAGGTTCCATGGCTTGAAGGCAATTGCACAAAGGCAAAGGAGAAACTTGGATGGACTCCAAAGACAACATTTAAGGGACTTGCCAGATTGATGTATGAAGCCGACCTGAAGACTGTGAGCGAGTCAATTACAAGGTTAACCTAATTGCTGATTAAATTCTAAACAGATAAAAATGTCCTCAGTTAATGATAAGATTCAACTGAGGACAACATGAGCAACGAATTTCCAACTGGCAAGCCACATGTATCATACTCAGAAGTTAGCACATGGCATTCGTGTGGCTGGAAACATAAGCTAGCTTATGTTGATAAGGTTCCTCTCCCGGATCAGGATTGGATTCATGCTGACTTTGGAAAGCATGTGCATGCTGGTGTAGAGAACTATCTGAAGACCCGGGTCATGGATATTCCAGCAGTTATTCAGCTTATCCAGGATGACTGGCAAAAGAACAACAGGCCTGATGTAGAAAAATGGTCAACATGGGCCACAAATATTTTGACTGATTTTCCACTCTGGCTAGACACAGAGTGCCCGGGTTGGGAACTACTTGGAGCTGAGCTTCCACTATACGAGGATATTCCAGGTGAAGATATCCTAAAGTTCAAAGGATTTGTCGACTCGGTTGTTCGTATTCCTCTGAACGAAGAGAAGACAAAGTGGAAGATCTGGATTCTTGACTGGAAAACAGGCCCAGCCTATGGGTGGAGAAGGGACAAGCTTGAAAACGATCTAGTTCTTGCTCAGCTATGGCTCTACAAGTCTTATCTTCTGCGAAAACTAAATCTTCAAAGTCGTGATGTCGGATGTGCATTTGTTGTCCTGAAGAAGGGTGCAAAACCAGGTTCTACTATCTCAAAGTATGAGATCTCCATTGGTCCAAAGCCAATGGAACGTGGTGAGAAAATGGTGAAGAGCATGGTCAATGGTGTAAGGGCAGGAAAGTTTCTTAAAAATAAGTATTCTTGTGATTTTTGTGACTATCGGAAGGCAGGAATCTGCAAGCCGTAATAATTATCATTTAACAACTGCATCTCACAAGTGGAAGATAATCTACGTGAGGCGCAATTGCAAAAGAGAAAAGTTTTAGTACTTTCTGATCACGCCCTTTCAACTAGTGGCGTTGGAACACAGACAAGGCATCTGATTAATGGTCTTCTCCAAAAGGGAGGATGGACATTTCGACAACTTGGTGCCGCCCTAAAACATGCTAACTATGAAACGGTAGTTGTCAACCCAGACTTCATTATCAAGCCTATTGATGGCTTTGGTGATAGAAATATGCTTCGTGTTCTTCTGGCAACAGAGAAACCCGATGCTATTCTAATTTTTACTGACCCCAGATTCTTCACATGGCTCTTTGAGATGGAGGATGAAGTTCATCAGATGTGCCCTATTGCTTGGTGGCATGTTTGGGACAACTATCCAGCACCTGAGTTTAATCGGTTTATGTATGAGGCCACGGATCTCATTAATTGCCATTCTTACTTGACTTACGAAATTTGCAAGTCAATGTTTCCTGAGAAGACAAACTTCGTTCCACACGCAGTGCCTACAGATATCTTTCGGCCACTTCCAGATGAAGAGATTAAATCTTGGAAGGCAAAGCTATTAGGCCCTAAACGAGCTGATCACTTTGTTGCATTCTGGAATAATAGGAATGCCCGCCGAAAGAGACCTGGTGATGTTATTGAGGCCTGGAAGCTTTTTATTGACAAGCTTCAGGAGAAACATGGTCACAAAAATGCCGTGCTTCTGATGCATACGGATCCGTTTGATCAGGAGGGACCAAACCTGCAGGAAGTTGCAAGAGTGATGGGTGTTGAAGGAAACATTACCTTCTCGAAGGAGAGGATTGACTTTAATCAGATGAATGTGCTCTACAACATCACTGACTTCACACTAAACATCTCATTTGCCGAAGGTTTTGGCCTATCAACACTAGAGGCAATGACAGTTGGAAAACCTATTATTGCCTTGAAAACCGGAGGACTTACACGACAGGTCGTTGATCATCGCGATAGTTCTGAAAATGGTGTCGCTCTTCCAGTAGAACTTCGAGCACTAGTAGGTAGTCAACAGGTTCCTTACATTTATGAGGATTATGTCACTAGTGAGACAGTCTCCGAGGCAATTCTCAAACTCTATGAGATGGGTCCCGAAGGAAGAAAGGCACTTGGTGAAAAGGCAAGAAACTATGCCCTCTCAGAATTCTCAAGTGAGGCAACCATTGATGCATGGCACAATACACTCAATAAGCTCATCGACGACTGGAAGGAAAAGAAAGCAGGAAATTGGAAGGTGGTAACTCTATGAGAAAGACGGTCCTCTTTAGGGCTCCAGCCCTCTCACTTTCAGGATATGGTACCCACGCAAGACAAATCTTCAGATGGCTTAAAGATCGAGACATTGATCTCACAGTGGATTTGACACCTTGGGGCATCACAAGTTGGCATGTAAATCCCGATGCTGAGGGTGGACTCATCGGTGAGATAATGAAGAGAACAGGAAATCCAAAGAAAACACCTGATGTTACTATCTCACTTCAGCTACCTAATGAGTGGCAACCAGTTTCCGGTGCCATCAATGTTGGAATGTCTGCCATTGTTGAGACAGATAGGTGTCTACCTGCTTGGGTGGATGCATGCAACAGGATGGATCGTGTGATTGTTCCATCACGATTTAGTGAAAGTGTTCTTCGTGCAAGTGGAAAACTGACTGTTGATACTCGTGTTGTTCATGAATCATTCCCAGATGAGATCCTGAAAATTGATACAGGTCTTGAACTACCTGAAGTGAAAACTCCTGTCAATTTCCTAATGGTCGGACAAGTGACAGGAATGAAGCCTGATCTAGATCGTAAGAATCTCTTTTATGCCGTAAAGTGGTTTTGTGAAGAGTTTTCTGGTAGAAATGATGTCTCACTAATCATTAAGACAAATCTTGGAACAAATAGTTCATATCACAGAAATCAGCTCAATTCCATCTTTGGAGCAGTTCTTAAGGAAGTTCGTAAGGGAAATCAATTTCCTCTTGTTCATCTAGTAAATGGTGAGATGACCACACAGGAGATGGCTCAACTTTATCGTTCGAAAAAGATCAAGGCTTTAATTACCCTGACTCGTGGTGAAGGATTTGGCCTGCCAATTCTCGAAGCGGCAGCCTCAGACCTTCCTGTCATTTGTGTAGACTGGTCAGGTCATATGGACTTTATGGGTCTTGGAAAACACATCAGCATCCAGCATAGCCTTGTGGAAATTCCTCAGGAAAGAGTTGATGGATCAATCTTCATTAAGGGTTCAAAATGGGCACAGGCAAACGAAGCTGATTTCAAGAAAAAGGTCCGGAAATTTTATGCCTCATATGAAACACCTCGCAAGTGGGCCATCGATCTTGGCAAAACAGTGAGAGAAAAGTTCTCATTTGATGCCATTGCCGCCCAGTATGATAAAGAGCTAGGTGACTTAGTATGAACTACCTTTTGCTGGCTGTGATAGCCTTGGAGACTGCAGCACTTGGTGTTGCATGTTACTATCTTTGGAAATTTTCCAACATCGTCCTCAGGATTGAGGACCAACTAGAGATTGCCTTAGACGCACTTGATGAGCGATATCAGTCAATTTCTAAAATATTGCAAATTCCACTTTTTTATGATTCACCTGAAATTAAAAAGGTTGTTGATGATGTCAAGGGAAGCAGGGATGTCATACTTAGTGTTGCAAGAAGCATAGCAAAAGTTGAGGAGGAGACCGATGAGAGGTAAGAAAAAAATAGCACCTTCAAAAGGTGCAACAAAAACCCTTTACTTCGGTCCAGAAGTCCAGGATTCCATGGACAGATATCACATGCAAATATGTGCCAAGAAAAAGGAAGACATCTATGTGAAGGAAATTTTTCCTGCTTTCAATAAGCTGGTAGAAAATCTCATTTACATTTATGGGTTTGGCAAAGGTGCATCATTCAATGAACTTAAGTCAGATTGTGTCTGCTTTCTTTATGAGAATATGCACAAGTTTGATGGTGCCAGAGGAACCAAGGCATTTTCATACTTTAATGTTGTTGCAAGAAATTGGCTTATCATCAATGCAAAGAAAAGATCGAAAGATGGAAACAGAAGTATTTCAATTGATGATACCAGTAGATTGTCGATGTCAGATAAAAGAGTAATAGCAAATCACAGCATTGCCCATTCACCTGATGATATTCTTCTTGCTGAGGGTAAAAGCGATAGAATCGCTGAAGTACTTAACTCAATAGAGAAGAGGCTTACGGAGGATCATGAGAAAGAAATCATGACATCTTTGAAGCTTGTTTTTCAGAATGTCAATGACATAGATCTTCTTAGTAAACGTGCAGTCTTCCTCTATATTCGTGAGATATCAGGTGTAGATCAGAAAAAGTTAACATCAGCAATGTCTGTTATTAGAAGACACTATAAGGACATTGTGAAGGAAATGGGAGGACTTACTTGAATATCAAAGATACAATTAAAAGAATTGATGCAGGTAACGAAAAGATAAAGGATTTTGGTGACCTACTTGATACACTAGCAACGACAGATGAGAAAAAGAAAATGCTATGGAAGGAAATCTATAGCAATGCAACATCTGATAGAGAATATGCTAGCGTACTCTACACCCAGCTCTTTATGACCATGTCAACAACTAGTGCACAGGAGCACAGTAATCTTGGCCCATTGTTGATGAAGTATCTCGAAAGAATGGGGAAATGCAATGATCAGCTAATTAAACTAGCTGAAATGATATCAGATTCAGAAAAGGAAGTTGGTATGTCACCTGAGGATGTGTTTGACGCAATTGGGAACTAGAATTGAAAGATTTTCCTAAAATACCATTTGAAAAGGGAGTTGTTACTGCCATTTACAATGGTCCTGACAATCTCCCTGAAATACTCTCTCAGCTTGAGACTGCGAAAATAGCTCTAATACCAGAGAGGATTCCTCGTGGAAGCCTTGTTGTGAGAAGGGTTACCCGAGGTGCTGACATTGCCGGAAGCTCATACACCCTCTGTTTTCCATTTTTCTCGTCACACCTGCAGTTGCCTGTAAAACCAACCGAGATGGTTTGGGTCATCTTTGACAGTGATGGATCCAATGTGGGTTATTGGCTCTCGCGTGTGCATGGTGACGAGACAGCAGAGGACTTGAACTTCTCACACTTTGACAGAGGAACTGTCGGCTCCAGGCAAGAGGAGAAGCTAACAGATAGGTTAGGAGTTGCACCACCACCTGAGCAGCCGGATGATTTCCCCAATATCTCCTTGCAAAAAGTTTCAGGTAGCAACAGTTATGACCTTATTTTAACAGGAACCATTAGTTCACTTCCACTAACACGATTTGAACCTGTCCCTAGGTATATAAAGAGGCCTGGTGATTTCGTAATTCATGGTTCAAACAATGCTGCCATTGCATTAACAACCGACAGAGGATGGGCGCCTACCGATAAACCCGAAGAAAGTGTGACATCAGTTTCCTCGAGGATACCAGGTGAATTCTCAGGAACAATTGATATAGTTGCCGGCAGGTCTCGATGGATACAAAACGGTGAAATAGAGAATAGAACAGTTCCACCCTTAAGGGCAAATCGCAGAAGGTTTGTTGAGGTTTCAAAGAGAATTGAGGACTTTGATGGCGCACTTCCTGTCGAGGGTGATGCAGACTTTCTCGATGATGCCGCTAGAATCTATGTCTCACAACGAACTGGGATAGACTTCAATTTTGGCGCTAGCAATTTTACCCCGACAGCATTCAATGGATCAGTTCCAACCGATACATCAGGTGCAGCTGTAGGAATCAAGGCTGATCAGCTTCGACTTATTGCAAGAAAAGATGAGATTCACGGAATAAACGGAAGCATTAGAATCATTAAGGAAGGAAATAAAAGCGATGACCTAGCGGCTATCACCATTCTTCCTGATGGTACGATTCAGATATCAGGAAGGCAAGTTTATATTGGTCGTCACTCTTCCGATGGTGGTGCTGGTGATGGAGATCCAGAAGCCCCGGGATCAACCCAGCCTTACATTCTGTATGCACAGCTAGAGTCACTTCTTAGAACAACCATGACTGATATTAGAACATTCTGTGACACGGTGCTAACTCACACAACACCTGGCTATGGGGCACCATCACCGCAGCTTAATGCTGCAGCAAATGCACTAAAGTCTGCAATGGATGCCAGGGAAGCTCAGATACCTAGCATCAGGTCAAAGAGAATTTTTGGAGAGTGATTTATGCCAATAATAGCAGGTGACACAGCATCATTGCAAAGCGCCATATCCAGTGCTTTCGAAAGGTCAAGACAAGATGGATCAGCAGACGGCGCTGATCCAAATGCCGTTATCTCGCAGTTGTCAAGTGACATTGCGGCCGCTGTTGAGGCATATGTTTCGACAGTGACCGTTAAAATTCTTCCTGGAATAGTTGTGACTACTGATCCTGCTACAGGCGTTGGATCAACAACAGGCGAAGGTTCATCATGAGCTTGACTTGTTGAATACATATCCACTGGAGGATTGATGTCGACTAGTAAAAAGTATGATTTCAGCTCAGTAGGTGAGTCTGCGACATCATATCAGAGAAGAGTTACGACTGCTGCATCTGAAGTTCGTGCCGATCCAATTGGCATCAAGACTCCCCTGGAGACGGGACTAGAAAGAGACGGACTTCTCAGGATGCACCATAACATTGAGGACACAATTAGCGACAATTTGAGAAATCTTTTGCTAACAAATTACGGTGAAAGACTTTTTCGATATGATTATGGCGCAAATCTTCGAGAGCTTGTATTCGAACTTGGCACCGAGGATGGTGACCTCGAGGCCATTAATAGGATTAGAACTGCCGTTAGGAAATACCTACCTTTTGTAAATTTGCAGACATTCGAAACAGCACAGACTCCACAGACATATACCGATCCTTCTCGTGTGATTGTCAAGATAACTTACACGGTGCCAGGACTTAACAACAAGACAAGACTCATAGAAGTCGTACTTTCAACGGTGAGCTAATGGCAGGAAATCCTACGGCAGCACAACTTCAAAGAAATTACCTATCAAAGGACTTTATCGACCTCAGGTCTGATCTTGTCAGGTATGCCCAGACATTCTTTCCAGACAAGATCAAGGACTTCAGCGAGGCTGGTTTAGGTGGTATGCTAATTGACCTAGCCGCATCAGTCGGTGATACGATGACATACTATCTTGATCATCAGTTTAATGAGCTCTCCTGGTCAGACTCGGTAGAACTTGACAATATCCAGCGACACCTAAGGAATGCAGGCGTTAAAATTACAGGGGCATCTCCTGCCACCGTTTCTCTCACATTCCTAATTGAGGTGCCGGCATCATTAACATCGAATGGCTATGTCCCGCAAGAAAACGCAATTCCAACAATTCTTGCTGGCACCACAACAGCTTCGGCCGGTAGAATAACTTTCACCACCGTTGAGGACATTAACTTTAATGAGAGGGACAGGGATGGTTTTCTTAGGGCCACTGTCACCGTAGGTGAGACCGATGATGACGGTAATCCTCTAACTTTCATTCTTACTAGAAATGTGACAGCAACATCATCTGTCCGCGTCTCAGAAACTTTCAGTGTTCCAAATGGCTTTAATCCTTTCTATGCCATAACACTTGCCAATACCAGTGTCTCCAGAATTGTCAGCGTTGTTGATACAGAGGGAAACCAGTACTACGAGGTGGATTCACTAACACAGGACACGGTCTTCCTACCAGTCTCAAATATCTCATATGATAATGGCACCGTCACTGACAGTGTGGAAGTTATTCCTGCTCCACGAAGATTTACCACATCAACAGATCTAACATCCAGAACAATGACGTTGACATTTGGTGGTGGTGAGAATGCCGTTGATGAGAGAACTGTTGTTGACCCCTCCAGGTTAGCCTTGCCACTTTATGGCAAGGGTGCTATTCCAAGATTTTCATTGGATCCTAATGCCCTGCTAAGGTCGAAAACACTTGGAGTTGCACCTTCGAATACCACACTCACGGTCATCTATGAGTACGGTGGCGGCCTCAGTCACAATGTCGCAGCTAACTCCATCCGAAGTATCACATCATTGTCAATGATATTTCCTGGGCTTCCATCAAATGGCGTTGCAGCATCCGTTAGAGCATCAACCGATGTTATAAACAGGGAGAGTTCAAGTGGTGGTACAAATCAGCCCACAATTCAGGATCTCAGACTGCAAATTCCAGCAGCAAAAAATTCACAGCTAAGGGTTGTTACTAAGGAAGACCTTATTGCTCGGGTATACTCACTTCCAACGAAATTTGGGAAAGTTGCAAAAGCCGGATGTCGATCAAATCCTGCAAATCCTCTTGCAAAGCAGCTCTACATTCTAGGATATAATGCAAGCGGAAACCTTGCCAGGGCATCCGACACTCTTAAGATTAACTTAAGAAACTATCTCAATGACTTAAGACTAATATCTGATGCAATTGATATTGTGGATTCCCCAATTGTCAACTATGCCGTCAGGGCTTCTGTTATTGTTGCTCCCAATTTTATATCACTAGAGGTTTTGCAAAACACAGCGCAGGCAATTAGAAATGAGCTTGATGTTTCCACATTTCAGCCTGATCAGCCCATTGTGATTGCTGATGTCACTAGTGCAATCATTAACACACCTGGTGTTCTTTCACTGGTCTCGCTGGAATTTATTGGTCGATCAGGCACAGTTGATGATACATCATACTCAGGCTTTGCCTATGACATGTCATTGGCAACATCCAGGGGGATTATTATTCCTCCTCCTGGAGGAATATTCGAAATTCTTTATCCCACGCAGGATGTCGTGGTAGTATCAGTTTAAGGCGGTGGTCAAATGATAGTTATTGCTAGTGCATCGGCTGACACATACATCACTAACAAGATTATTGATGCACTTCCTGCTGTTTCTGGAAATGTAGGTAGGGCAGGAACACTTGATCTATTCAAGCTCTATGACGAAAATCTAGAAATCACCGGCGCCTTAGAGCTGTCAAGGCTCCTGATAAAATTTGACTTGTCAAAGGCGGCAATACTTGCATCCAGTACCCTAGACATTGCTGATCCAACATTCAGGGCAACACTAAGACTGCAAAATATTTCGGCCGGCCAACCTGTTCCAAGCAACTTCACTGTTCAGGTATTTCCTCTTGCCGTTGAATTCAGTGAAGGACTTGGAAGGGATGTTATCTCATTTGCAGATGTTGATGCGGCAAACTTCCTCAGCAACTCTGTCGGCTCACTTTGGAATGTCACCGGTGCATATAAATCTGGCACATTAGGTGACTCCGGCATTGACTACTTTGCCAGTGGAAATCTTCAGGATGGGAATGGAACTGTCAATCTAGGATCAACACAATACTTTGAACTTGGTACTGAGGATCTAACTGTTGACGTCACACGAGTTGTCTCAGCAACCATTGCTGGAATACTTCCTGATAACGGTTTCCGTATCTCGTTTGTTGATGCTGCCGAAGGCGATCAGGTGACTCGATTTGTAAAAAGGTTTGCTTCAAGACACGTGAGGGAACAATCGCTGCGTCCATCGCTTGTTATCTCAAGCGATGATAGCATTATAGACAATCACAGTTCGTCTTACTTTGACATAACCGGAACACTGGCGCTTCATAACATAGTGAGAGGTGCATATAGAAATCTTGTGTCCGGATCGTCTCTTGCCGAGGTAACCGGACAAAATTGCCTGCTAGTGAATATCAGCACTGGCTCATACACAAAATGGATTACAGGGTCTCAGGTGACACAAGGAGGAGGAATTGTTGGGTTATACACATCATCACTTGCAATAGCTTCCTCTGATACTAGTGTCATATCCGGATCATTAACAATAGCAGGTGCTCTTAATGCAAGTGGATCCATAACTTTCAACGAGACTTGGCAATCGCTAGACAGGACAGTGACATTCTTCTCAGGTTCCTTGACAATGTCACAATTGCAGGCTGGCACAGTATCTAGTGAAAATAGAAAGATAAGGATTGCAATGCCTTCGTTGCCAGGCCAACTACAAAGGGGAACATCGACAAAATTTAGGCTTGCAGTCTATGATGACTGGGACCAGAATAAGTCAACAAGGTTCTCATATGATCCAGTACCTCTCCAGGTGACAGATTGCAGGTATCGAGTTCGTGATACATCATCTGGAAAGCTTCTTTTTGACTTTGATATTCCTGGCTCCAGAATGTCAATCGATACTCTTTCACCGTATGCAGTGCTTTACACCGACGCTCTGCCAATTGGAATTCCTTTACAGTTTGAGTTCAGAATAAAGATAGACGGAATAGACACTGAATTGACATCCAAGAACTTTGTCACGATTGTGAGCGAATAATGCCTCGAAGATTAGGAATAACCGACTACACCAGCATTGACACTCTTATTGGTCTGCAAAGGCAGAGCATCAGTGCTGGCGGATCATCACAGGTAGACTTTCAAGATCCACAGTCACCATCATCAAGTTCATTCAGGTACCTTGCCCAGGGAAGCCCTCTTAAGTCGACGCAGCAACTTCCTGTTGATTGGTCAAATTTTGCAAATCACACATTCTTTAGTTCAGCCACTGCTAATGTCAATGTTGCTTTTGACACAATCATCAATAATTTTCCATTCGACGGCACTTTCAGAGAGATGGAGGACTTCTTTGATGGTCTCACAGGTTTCGAAGCTTATGTTTTCAATCAATTTCCAAAGTCTATCAATAGTCTCACATTCGACGGAGGGTCTTGGATTGAGGTAATCGATGCGGCCGGGTCAAAGTTCCCTGAACTCTCTAGAAACAAAACCGGTGCATCTGTCCTGGATCCTGGTGCAAGTAGCATCTCGTTTCAGATGAAGATCTTTGTTCCACCTGAGCAAAGTGACAATCAAGTGATCTTGCAGAGACTTAGCGGAAATTCAGGCTACACCCTGGCAGTTTCAGAGTCTCTATCGACTTCAGTTGCAAATATTCTCTTTGCATACTCATCAGGATCATCATGTTTAAGCTCCAGCATCTCTATCAATAAGGGTGAGTGGGTAGACATTGCAGCAATATTCAATAGAAGACCTGGTATTAATCGATTGCAGCTGTATGTTACAGGAACATTCGTTGCATCATCAAGCAACATTAGTGAGCTCAGTGTCAATACAGTCCTTTCATCACCGCTTTATATTGGAACAGGAAGTTTTCATAGTTCAGGGCCATTCACTTTCTTGCCAGCACAAAACTTGAGTGCTTCACTTGATGACTTGAAAATCTTTATTGGCAATAGGACACAAGCCGAAATTCAGTATGCATCTGAAAATCCAACTGAACCCAATCCAAATCTCAGGCTAATGTACAAGTTTAATGAGCCATCAGGCTCATATGCAAGAAATTCAATTGTAATTGATTCATCAGGAAATGGTCTTCACTCTACCATCACAGGATTTATTGAAAGTCTTAGGGACTCATCACTAAATACCGATGGTCCTGCTAGCTTTGGAGAGCGTGCCTCTTACTCACCTGTACTATTCCCAGACTTTCCTGAACTTGTGACAATAAACACGACACTTCTGGCAAGTGCATCTGAGTATGATGCAAATAATCCCAACTATATTGTGAAGCTAATACCTCCTCATTACCTGGAACAGGAGCAGGCTTTTCTAGGACTAGAGTCTGTCGATGGAAATATTGGGCAAGAATTTTCTGATGGAGGAAATTTACCAAGAACAACATCCCTAGGATCCGTGCAAATAATCACAATGCTCCTACTTATTTGGGCAAAGCAGTTCGATGAACTTAAGATGCATATCGCCCAACTTTCAAGGCTTAACAGGGCTGATTACACATCAAATGGTGGAATTGCCGATACATTCTTGCCATTTCTTGCAAAAGAGTATGGAATAGAACTGCCACGACTCTTTAGCGATCCAACATATCTACAGTATATTCACGGTGATAATCTCACATCTGACAATGAGATTGGAACAAATCCACTCTATAAAATTGAGTCCGAGATATGGCGAAGGATGCTGGCTGATTTGCCAGTTATTCTGAAATCGAAAGGAACAGTATTTTCCTTGAAGAACATCATCAGGTCGATGGGTATTGATCCTGATGTCACACTGAGATTTAAGGAGTATGGTGGAACAAGATCTGGCTACATTACAGGTAGGAGCACAACAAAAAGGGACATCAAATTTACTAGTACAGGCAGTTTCCTTCTCACCTCACCGTTTCTTAGTGGAACTCGAATTGAGCCAGGATATCCACTAGTCACCGGAGGATCAAGTGATGGCCTCTTTACAACCAGCAGTTTTTTCATTGAAGGTCACTATAAGTTCCTAGAAAGTCAAAAAAATAGCGATGCATCTCTGTTGCGACTATTAAGTACAGGATCCTATGGTCCTGCACTTTCGCTTAATGTGATTATGCAAGCATCAGGAACATACGGTGGCTCAGTGGGGTCTATCACACTTAGTGGATCTTACTCCTCCAATGTGTCAAATCCGCAACGCTTTAACCTATCACTGAACAATCTTCCTGTATATGATGGTAAGCCATTTTATCTTTCTGTTGGAAGAAACAGGGAATCGGCAGACACCAGTAACTGGTATTTGAGATTTGGTAAGAGCATTGGACAAAATCTTTTTGTCACAGAAAGCAATTTTAGAGTTGTCGTTCCTGAAGGCGATGATATTCTCTCGGTTATAAGCCCAACTTACAACTCAAGTGGATCATTCTTTCAGGTAGGAACATCAACAATCACAAATGGAGCTAGCCAACTATTTCTCAATGACTCGGTTTTGCCTGCTACTTCAAGACTTTCATCACAGTCAGGCGCTGTATCACAGTTAAGATTTTGGTCGAAATTTCTTAGTGGAAGTGAGTGGCAGGAACATGTTAGAAACCCACTCAGCATTGGTGTTCTAGATCCTTCCGTCAATTTTAACTTTGTCACAAATGAAAGTGGATCATTTGGTCGACTCAGAATCGATGCCGGGTTTGATCAATCTGTTACTGCTTCCAATCCATCAGGCAATATAAGCATCTTGGATTTGTCACAAAATGGCCTGAACCTATCAGGAAGCGGATTTCAGGCCAGCGCTAATGTTATCTTTGGCCAGGAGATGATATTTGATGCAATTGATCCTCACTTTGACGAGTCTTCTACTGACTCAAAGGTGAGGGTAAGATCCTGGGTGCTGGAGGAGAATGCCTCAAAGTATGGAGGTAATACACAGCCTGTGTATCAGGTTGATCCTGCCGAAATTATTACCGATGACAACCGGTTTGGTATTGAGATATCGGTTGCCCGTGCCCTGAATGAGGACATTGTTCTGATGTTTGGTGGTCATGAGCCACTGGACAATGTTTATGGCAATCCAACTGATGTCTTTGCTGTAGAATATTCCGGTGAAAGGCATCTTAGGGATGTTTATTTCAATCGATTACAGTCACCCATATCTTTCAAGGAAGTCTTTCTGTTTGCCAAGTGGTTTGAGTCTAATATTGAGAGGCTTGTTGCACAGTTCTTGCCATACAACACCGATTTTCAAGGTGTCAATCTTGTAATCGAGAGTCACATCCTTGAGAGAAACAAGCTTAGATATGGATGGGCAAGGAACTGGGATAGGCCTGATTACAAGCAATCAGCAGGTGAGTGAGGATACAAATGAGCCAGTTTGAAGTCACAATTGGAGGCGGATCTCCTGCTACAACAAGGGAAGGAATTAACCTACAAACCAAAGAGCAGCAGATAAGTCCTCGAATTTTTAGGTTGCGTCCTAACTCCAGCGATATTCTTATCTTTAATGGCAAGGAAGTCAGCGACAATTTCTTTGATGATAATCTCTTGGATCCTGATGTCTCTGGTGCAATTACCAGTGCGCCAAGTCCCTATGCCGAGCAGCGAAGTCTTGGATTAGGCTCAAGTGGTCGTCCCGTCTTTGATGATATCGGAGATTTTGATGCTGTTGCATACCTGCTAGATGCCGGTCTTGCAATGTACCCAGTTATTCTCACAGCAGCAGGATATGCTGATCCATCAGTTAGTGATGGTGCCATTGGAACATTTGAGACTAGGCCTGAGGCTGCCGGTCTTATTTGGCTGCCGGCATTTGCCAAAAGAGGAATTAAGGGATCAGCATGCTTTGCAGCCGAGGCTGCAGACCATAGGAGCTATCTCATTCAGCAGGCAAAACCTAGAAATGGAAGCTATTGTCCTACTTACTCATCATTCATTGAAGTCAGCACTGACGACCTTATTGATCTCCTCCCATCATACACAGACCAGATTCCTGAAGAAATTCATCCATTTATAGACAGCAGTGACACCAAGGATGCATCAACCTGGGGTACCGAGGACACGCCAAATCAGCAGGCTGTCACAGCTGATCCTGAGATATCTTCCATCCTGGCTAGTGGATTAGCGGGTGCATACTTAATTGACAGGAATGAAATATCAGCTGGTGCAGGCTGGACATTTGTAAACGTTATCAATGGAACTGATTCAATAGTTTATAGCGATAGGATGTAGGAATGGCAAAACTCGGAGGAACCAAGCAGGGCCTTATTGACCTTTGGACACCTTTCTCACTGGAGGAAGGTGGCAAAGTTTTTAACCTCAGTGCCAGTCTTGTCTTTCAGCAATCACTAACTAATCCATTTTCCAGCAATGCAGGTGATTTTACTGATGTGAAAGGGAATTTCACCTCATCATCGCTTGCAATAGGTCCTTATTCATCAAGTATGAGCGCACTTTCATTTGAAACAAGCAAAGTAAACGGTGTTGCCCAGATTCCAGGTGTCTCAAATACGCTAAGTTTTGCATTTCCTGAGATGACTCTGGCAATGTGGTTTTCAGGTTCAAGTAATTCAAGCAAGGTATCATATTCAGTTCAATCACTGACGTCATCTTATATGCTGGCAACGACCGGTGCATATGGCTATCAATTCTTAATGGGAAGATACTGGCAGGTGCCTACTGATAAGAATTTTAGATTGATACTTGAAACTGTCTCATCAGCAGGTCTTAAAAATGTCATAGCGACATCCGATAAGACGGTTGGTCTTAATGCTTCATTGGCAGGAACCAGTGGATCATTCGGAGCTGCCGGTACACTGTATCAAGGCAGAATTAATGAGGTAAGAAACTACATCAGTTCAAGTCTATCAGAAGATCCTATAGGGCTAGATACCGGATGGCATCATGTTGCTTACGTACAGAGGGCGGCAAGAAATCCAATCTCAGGAAGTTTCATCCCAACATTTGGAATTACCGACTCACCCCTTGCAGGATCATCTGCGACAGGTGAAGAAGGACTTTGCCAGCTATGGATAGACGGAGAACTTAAATATGAGTCACCAGCTTACAGGCAGTGGCCACAAGGATTTGCACCTTACTTTTACGAAGATGGACTTGCCGGCCTTAATGGTAGTACGGCATCTCGTTATCAAGGTTCCAACAATGTTGGAAATAGAGTAATTCGTCACACCTCAGCTGCAACTTATCTTTCCGGAACATCAGGTGCTGATGCATATGCCCAAATATCACTCTGGCAAAGGGCGCTAGCTCCTGATGAAATTAAGGCAATATTTGATGGCAGTCGAAATGGTGTTTTTGTTAATTCTGTCACATCAAGATCAAGCGCCCCAAAGCGACTTATTGGAATTGATACGAGACCAGATGCACCTCCTGACAATTCAGGTTTCTCTGACTTTTCCTCATTCCCGTCAGCTGTAGCATTTTCTGACAAGGAAGCTTTAACTGAGAATGTATCAACAGGCATCTATCAGGATAATGAAACTCTCATCAATGACATTTACAGCGGAATAGTTTTCACTGATGGTGCAAGAAAGCCTGATAGGTCACAAGTTTCATCTTTTCGTGACATAGAGGATCCAACACAGCCAGTTGTCGATGACGAGTTTGTGATACCTGATGGTTCCGCACTGGTTAGGATACCTGTCACAAATAATGATTCCGGAGTTGCCGCCGGTCGATTTCATGTCGGTGATGAAAGTGCCTCTCTGTCATTCAAGGCGATCACAGGCCTTCCGGCAACTTCAGAGTGTGTTGGCACCGGTTTTCTTTACTATAGCCCTAAGTTGAAAAAGTGGGTTGAGAAGTCACCGATTGGAATCTCTTCATTCTCAAATAATCTAGGAAGAATAACATCTGCGGCATCTGTCGCATCGATGTCAAATTTCATCTCTTGTAGCTTTGGCAGCGGAACACTTGCTAGTCCCAACAAGACAAGTGACTACCCAGCAGACTTGAACAGGATAATGTCACAGTTTGCTTGGTCACCACAGTTTGGTTATTTCGTAAATCACGTTGAGCACCTCCAACAGGCGGGATACAGCAGGATTGGCTGGCCCACTGCAATGTTTGGAGCACCTAATGCGCCTAAGTATCACGCCTGGGATCACGAGACAATAAAACTCTCTGACTTTATCGATAGGCCTTTTCTCCTGAAGAGAATTGAGCTGAAAATTCCTGTGAAGGGTCGTAGGAGATTTGGCACTAATCCCTACTATTACAACGACTCGAATCCATATGGTGGTGGAAGCGCTGGAACACTTTATGGTGCGGCCGGTCCAACTTCACCTGCGGCAGCGCAGGCATTGGACAAGACACATAACAAGCAGGTGACAAACAAAAAGGACTTGGACAACTATGTCTTTTTCCTTTATCGACAGCGCAGAGTATCCAGGAACAAAGACACGGCCGAGGATTTTGCTACATCAAAGAGATATCTCATTGCAAGTGCTTCCGTGTGTTTTTACAACTCAGGTTCATTTGGCTCCGCCTGGCAAGACGGATTCTTTACCTCAGCATCATCAAAGTGGCAAAATAGTCCAGGTGGAACAGGTCAATACTTCTCTGGCTCCCTCTCAGCATCACTGGCATACACATCGATGTCGTATGACCACTGGGGACAGAAACTAACCCTGATATCGGGTTCAAATGCAATACTGCACAATCCCGAGTACTCTTACGACTGGAATCAGACAAGATTTTTTGCAAACCTCGAGGACAATCCTAGCTCAAATGAACAGACACATACAGCATTTCTCAACTTAACAATGCTGCCAATGTCAGTTCCTCCTGTTCAAGTTGCACCAAGCTTGATACCGATGACTGCTAGTGCCAATGTTCAGTATGCATTTCGAGAATATGACAATACTAACGTTAGGGTCCTTGCATACATCAACTCAGGATCTAGGTCAGATCCTGCTAGGGATGTTGTTGCACCTGGACTGACGCTGGTCTCAAATCGCTGGACAGGAGGAACGAGACCACCCCAGATAGCTGCGTCACAAGAGTCCGATCCATACAACACCATCCGAACAAAGGGTTCCACTGATGTTGGGTTTTCATCGGGAACGGTCGATGTACAGGCTCTCTATGGGCCGACATTCGTCAATCGTGTGATACTTCAGGCGGGTCAATCCGTCTCCGGAGCACTAAGCACGCTCACATACATTCCTAACCCAGGCTGCTTACAAAATCACGGAATAAGTCTGTTTCCCACCGAGCTAGCCGCCATCGATGGAACGGTTCCACAGTTTAACGAGTCTATGCTCACTTTCCAACAGCCCATAGATCCCGCTGCAGTTAATGCTCCCATTCCGGCAAGTTCAGGAGAAGGAATAACATTTGCAGGAAGAGTCACAAATGCAGCACCAGCAGGGTCTGGAACTTTGACCATCGAAGCCCAGAACTATATGCAGTACTACGGGTGGAGATTCATATCGTCATTCCAGGTTCCATCACAATTCACAGCAGCACAGACTTACAATCCAACACTCTTGTATCCTGAGGACGAGCTCATTCTGGGCCTGGATGCAGGAACATTTGGTCCTCCTGACGTCGATGTTGATGACTTGCCTGGTGACAATGATCCACTAGGCCCACTTTCAGGATCTACGCCTGATGGCTCTCTCTCAACAGTGACAGGCAAGAGAATATTCAAGGACACATTCTTGAAACATGATTACAGGATTGTTATGACTGATTCTTACCTGCAGATTATGTCAGGTGAGGCTGAGCTGACACTAATCGGTGACTTCCTGCAGAATGGTGTCCCTGTCTCTCCAACAAGGGGGATGCAGCTAGGTGGTGACATCTCGGCTGTCTATGGTGATGAGCCTATCATTGACAAGCTGCTTGGGTTCAATGCCGAGCTCCTCTCCGGCTCACTCTTCACACGAGTCTTCTCAGGATCTGAGGGTCAAGAAGGTGTTATTGCCGGTACTCGTAGGTTTGTTAGAGACGGTGGAGCGAGGAGATAGAGATGGCTTCAAACTTTAGCAACTTCTTCTTCACGGCTTTCTCAGAAAGATTTGGATACGATGAGTTCGTATTTGGACCAAATACGATGACAGGATCTGGTAATTTTCAAGAAAATGTGAATCCAAATGTTGGAACTTGGTCCAGCATTTCTAGTTGGTCTCCCACTACCGGCACAGTCACCGCTGCCGGTGATGTCCTTAAAGACAAGACAGTTCTCTCACCGGTTCATCACGGCTTCTTTGGTGACACCATTAGCACACCACCTGAGAGGTACCTGTGGTCTGAAAATGGAAAATCTACACCACCCATCTACACACCACTGGCATCCGGATCTGCTTACGAGCTCAGTATCAATCGTGATCCTTACAGTCGAATATTCAGCAGGTTTCTTGACAGCGACGCCGACGATGAGAGCCTTTTTGACGGAACTTTCACTCCTCTGAGCTAATGGCTATTCACATTTACTAACTGGCAACTTACATTAGGAGGGGCCTACTTAGCAGAATGGCAGGACTATTAGACAGTAAGTCAAGAATCATTGATGCCCAACTGACATCACGTGGGCGGTCTTCCATAGTCAATGGAGGACTTGAGATCAGGTATGTCTCATTCTCAGACATCGGTGCTAAGTATGAGAATGATGGTGAAGGCATTGCTGTTGTCCCGCTAGCCATTGGTATGGAGTCATTTGGGACACCGAATGATGAGATAACTCTGACAACTGATGCATTTGGTAGCTTGCAGGGTTTCTATGCAGGAAGCATCAGCGGATCCACTTACCTGAGACCTGATGGATCAGTTGTCACCGGCAGTATTATTTCCGGAAGCCTCCCACCCATCTTGAACATCATCTACTCGGGATCGATCGAGGCATTTGATAATCAACGGATCATCTCCACACGAGGCTTTGTCTTTGATGATCCTGGCCTGTCATTCAGTCCAAGCTCTGTAGAGTTCGTGCTGAGAGAGCCTGAGGCACCACCAGGTGTCGGTGAGCCGCCCCTTGTCTCAGACATTGACAATGTGGAGGCATTCTTTGCTGACAGGAGATTTAGCAGAAATCCCAACTTCCAGTATCTTCCACCCCTCCAGCGTACAATCACCACAATTGGGAACGAGGTTGCCCTAGGGACATACGAAGTCCTGGGAGAGGAACCTCTTACCGATGATGAGATACTTGTCACCATCGAGGGCAACTTGCAGTCTGCGACTCTGACATTCTCTAAATACACCAGCGATCACGATGTTGGAATTCAAGTGATCGAGAGTTCATCCGGAGGACTTGCAAAGCTTGACATTGTCAGGTATGGGACCTTGCCACCCGCAACTGTGGGTGGGAAGCAGCGACAGCTCTACTTTGTGGGCAAGGTCTTTGAGGACACTGCTGGAAATCCGAGGTTCGTTAATATCTTTGACTTGGTGATGGAATGAGAGCGAGAGTCAATGTTGTTGAGTCCAACGCCGATGGTGGTATGTTTAGGGCTGCAAATCCGCCTATTTCTAGATTGGAAATGCTAGCATCAGGAAATATCAGCGTAACTGTTAGATTTGCCATTAACGCAAAAAGGTACCTTGAAGAGGGAGGTGAGATATCCCTGCAAATTAGGCCTCCAATTTCATCACCACCAATCTCTATAGCGGACATAACATTCGATTCCTTATCAGCTGCCGAGAGGGGCCTAAGGGAGGCAGGAGCAGGCATTGTGTTGCCGATAAGCATTTCGACGTCGGTGCTAATTAGTCCTACAAAGGTGATAGGTAAAAGTGTTGTAAGAAATTCTGCTAATGATGGTGAAAAAAGCGGACCTGAGATAACAACAAATCTTATGCGAAACTTAGTTTATGATCTCAAGAAAGATCCTGCTAGTCTAGGAATTGGTGAATCTTCGTTTATAGATGTGAATTATGGTGTTCCACAGGATAGCAATAGCATTCACTATGTTAGCACCGGTGAATCATATGAAATCGAAACAACTGAAATAGAGACTGATTATCAAATTATTGAAAGAACTGCAGAAGTAAGCAGGTCTGATTTCGAGATTGGTGAAGTTTATGAGTTTCAATATCATAATAAAGACAGGATAGAAGTGCTCGAAATTGACATAGCAGACAAAATTGAAAATTTGCTATCCGGACTGAACCTTGCTGATAGCAAATCAACAAGTTATGCAAGATACAGAAAGAGCTTTAGCGATTACTCATTTTTGCAATATCCTGAAAATTTATTCACTAGTGATCCTACAACGCCCAACCCAGGATCGATCGATGGTTCGCTTCCATCATCAGCGGGAACATCCTTCTTTTTAAGAACAGTTGGCTTATCACAGGAAGGTGACATTACTAGCGAGATAGGTTTTTACAATCCTGGTACTACTATTTCTGGCCTAGAAGTTCCCTTTTACATCGATTCTAGTAATTTCATTGTCATACCATCGAATTCAATTCCTCACAATGCAAAGAGTGTCATTGTTGAATTCAGGGCTGTGTCAGGCACCGGAAGACTAGTAGGCGAAAGCGTAAGAATATCATCAGGTGATAATGATGTTAGAATCTCGATTTCTGAAAATATTAGAGGATTATTGAATTTTAGAGACACATACAACGTGTCTCTAGAGTTTGAAATTTTGAATGGAGCAAAACTAGTTTCATCAAACTACATTGCCTGGAAGCTTATTAGGCCTACTCAGCTAACATCAGAAGTTGATGTTGAAATTCTGCAGCTTTCAAAAGGTACTGTTCCTAAGTTCCAGATAGATTTTAATGGGAAAAATTCTACCGATGTTCTAGAAATCGATGTCGAGTCAATTTCACTTTCGACATCTGACCAGACTTCTGCCACATCCATAATAACAGGCTCAGGCAATTCTCCTATTTCTGTTGAGTGGCAACCTGATTCATTTTGGAATGTTCCTACTGACGAAATTTATGGTAGGCACTTTAAGTTCTTTCTAAATAGAGTTACAGGCTCCGTCAGAGTTCCTGTTGCAATTGCTGATATTGCTATCGAGGGAAACATTTCACAAATCAACTTGGCAACGATAACTTCACTTAAAGTTAGTACATTGCCTGGTAGGTCAAATATTGTGCAGTGGAGCATACTTGGAGATCCTGCAACTGTTGATCACTATCAGGTTTATGGAACTTATTTAGGCATTGAGAAGCTCTTAGGCACTTCATTCAAGAAAATGTATTTTATCGACAAGAGCGGTCTCTTTAAGTTACCTGGTCCCGTAGTTTATAGAGTTGTTCCGATTTACAATGATTTTACAATTGGAACATCAGCCATAACGGATCCGATTGTTGTGAATAGCATAACAATTCCTCCTGAGCTTATGCCTAACTTTGAAAATAATCAACCTATACTTGGCGTTTCGACATTTGTCATAGCTAATACAGCAGCTGCAAGCGCAATAACTTCACCAGGAGTTCCTGGTGCATCTGCAGCATCAACGACAACATCATCGGCAGCTAGCACTGTGACAGTACCTACGACAACTAGAACATCACCAAAATCGGCTTCAGAGACAGCGGGAGGCACAACAGATGCTGCCACAGCATCATCCACAGCAGCCGCTCCATCAAGAGTTACATCAGGTTCCAAGATTACATTGTCAAAAAGGCCGGCACCTGCTGGTGTTTCATTGCCAACTGACTCATCTACCATTAAAGCACCACCGATTTCAAGAGAAGGATCCCTTGGTGAAACTATTTCAACAAGAAAATTGACATCTAGATTGGCAGATTCAATTGCACGTGAAGTTGAAATTGCCAATCAAACAACAGATAAGAACACTCGGGGGATATAGTTAATGTCGGTTAGGTTTTCAAGATGGAATTCGAATATTGCAGCGCAGCCTGTCACCCCTGACATTGCTGCGGTAGCACCAGGATCTCTTCCAGTTTCCCGTCAAACATACATTGATCCGCCTGAAGTGGTGTCACAAGGCAATAGTTTTTTATCACAGGACTCGATCGGATCAGCAAAATTTGAAACAAGAAATTTCGAAATTAGCACTGTAGATCCTACCAATGAACTATTGACAGGTAGCACTCCATCAGCAAGGCAGGCCGGACTTAGTCCTTTGAGGCCTGCACTTATTGGTGTATATGATATTTTTGGTTCATCATTGACAACTCCTGCGGGAGACAACGCATTTAATGAATCAATGAGATTTTCTGAGTTTGAAGCTAATCTGTCACTAGAAGACTACAAATATTTAGTAAATGAGCTTAGGACAGGAAACGCAACAGCTCCTATTGTTTCCGCAATAGATTCACAGGCGAGCAGTGATATTGCATCAGTTCAGGAGCCTCTTGCCAACATTGCAAAGCTTGCATCTGTTGCCGAAAATTTTTCAACTCAACTTGATGTTATTTCACACTGGGGCACGCTAAAAAATGACATTGAGTCATTCTACCAAAGCTACATAGCAAATGGATTTGACTACAGTCCTGCAATTACAGGTCTTAGTGAATTAGATTCATCGGCACGTCTTTCGACTTCATTCATTGAAGGACTGGAAAGAAGCATAGTCAATGACTCTCAGGACAGCATTATTGCTTTGCTTGAATCGCGCATAAGGAATGAAGGCCTTTTCTTTGATGATGGTACAATTGAAGGCTATTCAACATTGTCGAGAATGGGAAAGGCAAGTATATGCTGCACAATTCTGTCGAGGATCTATGGCGCATCATCAGTAGGTGATGCAAGATATACATCACTTCCACTTACATTTGGTGGAAATCGTGTTTTTGAGTCAAAAAGAGTAGGAGGACTTCCATCTAACTATGACTCCATAGTTAGGCCGGCACTCTCAGCAGGCAGTATTGTACCATTACAGAAGTTCAAGACAGAATTTGTGACCAGTTTTTCAAATTCTGTCTCATCTATCACCAGAAAATCTAGTGTTGTGGTAGGCGGAGGCAGATATGCAGTAGATGTATTGCAAGCTGTGTTAAAGGAACTAGTGAGCTCCTTTCCTGCACTGTCTCAACCACAACAAAACCCAGGAATTGTAGTTTCAAAAGAGATTGGTGATGCCACTGTTATTCAAATGTCTCTTAAGTCACCGACCAACGATCCCATTTGGTGCGGTCTGATAAGAGGCACATTGCTAACAATGATTTTAGACAAAACAATCAATGAACTACAGCTCAACAACGCCTTTAAGGGTGCTGCCATTGGCGCTCTCCTTGAGTGGGAAATGTTTAGCAGTGAGTTCCTAACTGAAGAGAGGTTGAAAAATTACCCTAATATTTCTCGTGAAAAGGTTCGTACCATTACAAGAGGAGAGTTTGCCGAATACATTGACCCATCTTTGAAACCTAGCGTGTATTCTAGCAATGCACCGCAAGACACATCAGGCACGATCTCAGATGCAGAATTAAGAACCAGCGGCTTTCTAGATAAAATTCCAGGAGGTTATGATGCAATATCTGCTAGAGGCACTTCAGGTGATCAGGCATTGATTGGCACACGCATATGCGGTGCAATCGATAGCTTTGCAAGAAACCAGTCAATTACAGTGGCTAGATCAACTGAAAGAATTTTTGAAACGCTAGTATCGAGGTTTGGTGTCTCTGGTGGGTTTATATTCTCCAGTGGTGAAACTGCATCAAAAAGAATGGTCTATAGCATTATCTTCGAGTGCATTGCAAATTTAGTTAGCCTGTTTGTAGGGCCAGGATACACTTCACCTGAACTAGTTACTCCACCTGCAGTTGAAGCTACATCACAGCGGATAGCTGAGCTCGAGGAGGAGAAAGCTGAAGTAAAGAGGCAAATTGAAGAATATCAGGACACAATCGATCGATACAATAATCTTCTTCGAGGAGGAGGGTCCAGCACTCAGTTAAAAATAGCCAGTGAAGAAGCAGAGGCGGCTCTACCAGGACTCAGGGCTAGACTAAATGAAATCAACACTGAGCTTGCAAGTATTGATGCCGGCACAGGACCAACAGCCCAATACAAGTTCTATAGATTGTCAGTTCGCAAATCATTTGAAAAGGGACTGAGATTGGCTGATAAAATTTCCAAGGCAACTACGCCAGGCACGATTAAGGATGTAATTGCAAGATCAAATGAGGATAAAACTAAGAGACCATTCGAAATGCCACTTCCGGAAAGTGGTGCATTGACAAATGCATACAGAGACACAAGGTTAAAAATCTCTAGAGTGTCAGCGCTGAATGCAATTGGAAAGCTAGTCGACAATGAATCGTCAGGCCTAATTGCAATGTTTGAAAGAGCATTGGCGACATCAACGATTATCAACCCATCACAGCGACAAGTGCTTTTCTCATCATTGACACCAGAAATTGCAAGTCAAAAATCTTCACTGTATGATAGGCTAGTCTCACAGGGGAGTTTCACAAGTTCGGCTCAGCAGAATATCTTTGATGTTAGTGCGACAAGGAAACTAAAAGCCATATTCACCAGTGAAAGATTTAATAACCTAATTGAAAATTCTGCTATAGCAATTGTTGGCATACCTACGGGGTTCATGCAAAATTTAAGACAAGCTGACATCACAAGTTCAGGGCTAACAAGGGTTCCTAAGTACTATGCAGTCAATTCATATGCAAGAAAACTTACTGACCCTTACCTAGACGATGTAAGTGGGCCCACATTTTTATTTCACCCTTACATTGATTGCAACATCGTAGGTGAAATACCGGTATCAGGAATGGCATCAAATTCTGTAGTTTTCTCATTCTTTAACACAAATGAAGGGACTTGGGAAAAATTGAGTTATGAACAATTGCTAGCTCTCCTCAAGGCTTTAGGAATTTCCGGAGAAAATGACAGGAAAAATATCTTGTTGTTTCATTACCTTGATGCTCTTTGCAAGTCTGCCATTCGTACAATTTCAGGAATTGACTTGAAAAGTCTTTCACAAGATGACGCTGGATTTCAAATTTCATCAGGTAGAGCAACGCAGCTTTTATCCTTATTGCAATCCGCAAGATCGGGCCTAATCCCAAGCAGGGGCTTGCAGGTAAATCAGTTCTTGAACTTAAGTTCAGGTGGAAACTTTGAACCTATTCCATTCTCAAGATTAAGTGATCAGGCATCTTCCTTGACAACACCTGCTGACCATTCTTTGCTGGTTGATTTCTTAAAGTCAGGAGCTTTTACTAACTCAACAATATCAGAAAGCTTATTTGCCGTCAGTGGCCTTGAAAGGCTATATTGCATACCGCTAGACTTTGATGAATTCACATTTAGGGGCGCCACCGCACGGGGGAGCGCAGATGTTCAAGATGGAACATTGGTTGCATTTGACATAGGGGCTGCATACTAATGGCAACGGTGAAATCTCTTCTTACTAATGCTCTGTCATATAGCGGTCTTAGACCACCTGCTGATGTATCGGCGGAATTTATGTATAGGTTCTATACACCTGATGAAACAGTCAGCGAACAGACAGGCAATGAGCCTGGTGCTAGTGCAAGATATGTGAAAGTTAATTTCACACAAGGCGAAAGCTATGCTACATCAAGTATCAAAATCAGTGATATTGACATAACTAAAGTGCATACTATCGAAGATATTGTCAATATGAGATGCACCTACATAACCTCACAGAACACAGGCATTTTCAACAGGACAAGTGATGCGATACAACGCTCCTGTAGAATGAGAGGGATTACAGGAAACTCCACGGACAAGGCTGAAAAGTTGGGTAGGACACTGTCACCTGCTGTCAATAGAGAAATTTTACAAGACTTGGCTGTAAATTCAGATCGTTCAGGTTTGACACAGTTCGCAAATGGCAGTGTCATCAGTGACATCTCTAAGTATGATGATGTGACAGGAGTCCCGGCAAGGGGAAATTTTTATGACAAGTTCATTGGTGATATCTGTCAGAATGCGGAGATGCAATCACCCTACAGGGCTCCTGTAGAGCTTGGCCTTATTGCAAAGTACCTGTTAGACAGGCAACGAGAGGAGAGAAACATTGCACCAAACATCAGCGCAGGTGATTTCACATCATTTCTTGAACCCATTGCAACTGAGGAGTCGACATCAGCAGACTTTGGGTACAAGCTCATAGGATATCTCATTGACAGGGTTGAAGAATTTTCAAGTGGCAAAAGGGAAATAAGGACCATTGGAAGGTCTTCACAAACAAATCTTTCCTTTGTCGATTATGAAATCAAATATGGCGCTAGGTACTCCTACACGGTAAGGACCATCTTCGAAGCAACACTGCCCCAGATTATTACCGGTAGAGCAGATCCAATCGTAAGCACAGTGCTCATATCATCGGCTCCATCAAATATTGCTTCGGTTGTTGCCGAGGAGCTAGTTCCTCCACCTCCGCCCACAGATGTCTCATTCAGCTTTGATCACACCCGCGGTGAGCTTGTTATCAGGTGGGAATTTCCTGTTAATCCACAACAGGATGTCACCCGTTTCCAACTCTTCAGGAGAAGATCCATTGCAGAGTCTTTTATCTTGTTAAAGGAATTTGACTTTGACCGGTCATCATCACCTGTCATCAGGTCAGATGCTCCACTTCCAATCAATATCATAAAGTCAAACTTTCCTGTTCGGAGGTTTATTGATCACGACTTTGGCCGAAGCTCTGACTACATCTATGCCCTGTGCTCTGTTGATGCTCATGGTCTTGTCTCGAACTACTCTACACAATTTAGGGTGACATTCAATCGACGGCTTAACACCATCATCGTGAAATCGATATCATCATCGGGCGCACCTAGATCTTACCCAAACCTGTATCTCAATAATCCTGACTCACTGACACTGGATAGTATCTCAGGAAGAGGACCGACAAGAATGAGGATTGTTTTCGATCCTGAGTACCACGATGTCACCGCTAGTGGTTTTAATCTTGAACTTCTAAAATTCATAGAGAACGACGCAAAGTACTTTGTGAATGTCATAGATACTGACAGGGCTGAGCAGGTATCGGTACCAATCAGTATTATTAGCGGTTCAATTTAACTCTCACAAAAAATGTAAAAAATAGGGAGTAGTAGGAGCAACATGGGCTTTCTTGATAACTCGACAGCAAACATTATTGTCGATGCGGTGCTGACCGATCTTGGTCGCCAGCTCCTTGCGGCAAATGATGGCAGTTTTTCCATTCGAAGGTTCTCACTTGCGGATGATGAAGTCGACTATGGCGTTGTCACGAGATTTGGCCTTGTCGTAGGAAAGGAAAAAATTGAGAAGAACACACCTATCTTTGAGGCTCAAACAAATACTGATCTTGCCTTAAAGTACAATTGTGTCAGTATCAGTGCAACAGCCCTTACAGCTTACCCAACTTTGACACTTGGATCTACTGGCGGAGCCACTGTCTCCGGAAATACTGTCAATCTCATCGCCTCCAGCATTGCAAATGCATCAACACAAGTTCTAGTCACACAGCGTCCTGCAAGTGGACAGGCATCTGTTACGGCAGAACTAGCAGAGGATCTCTTCTTTGTAAAGGTCAATCGTCGATTCCTTGCCGTGAGTTCTGCTGTGACGACATCGCAGCCTAACGGTGTTGATGTCTATGAAGTTGTAACGGCACTAGGTGCAACACCGACTGCATCCTTCTCGCTGAGAACCGTTCTGGCAAACACCAGCACAGATTTCACAACATATGGTGATGGATCTACTATCACTACACCTGTCAGAATAATCGGTGCAAGATCCGGTATCACCACCGAACTCATAGTTCGAATCACTAAGACCTGATGGAAGAATAAATGGCAACTACATACAAGGATCTTGACATTGCAAGTGATGTCAAGACAGTAAAGTCACAACTCTCACAGCTTGTTGACATTGTTCAGCAGGACATTTCAGGATCTGCAACTCGCAAGCAGTATGCGATCTTCGTTACCGCATCATCGGATGGATCGCAAACTTATGCCGTGACATCCTCACTCTTTCAGACTGTCTATGATCAAGACTTCTCCTTGCAGGTGTCAAATGCAATGTTTGACACGACTGTGGGACTCTACTGGAGCGGTTCAACAAACCTCAGTGCCTCATCAGGTGTTGATTCAAGAGGAAAGCGGCTCTATCCCTCTTCATCGCTTATGATGCGTGAGAAGACAGATGTCTATGGGCTTTTCGCTGGAAAGCTACTAGGTGATACTGAAGGCGCATTCTTTGCTCCAACAACATCCACGGCAGCTAATGACAGAATTGATGAAGCCCTTTTCATCTCTTTCAAGCGCCTCTTTGCGCGTGATGCTATCAAGCGTAACACATTTGCAATGAGGTTTTACACAACCGGTGTTCTTGATGGAGCTGCCGGATTTGATACTGGCATAGCCAATGGCTACACAGGCTCTAACCTTAACATTACCTCACCATCAGGTAGCGCTGTGTTCACGGACTCAACACAGGCATCAAACCTTGCTAACCTCTTCGGTGGCCGAGTTGGGTCAATTGTCAACGCGGCAAATACTTCCAGCACTGTAGGGCTCCTATGGTATGATGCCGGGGTTGCTGTGTTTGACCTTAAGAAGATCTGCTCCGGAGGTCAGCACGTTTCCGGAACTATTAGTGCTGTCACAGGAGCCGTGAGTCCTCCACTGTTGAACCAGACAATTGTTGGAAGAACATCGTTTCCAGCATCAAATCCAAATGCAACATTGATTCCCGATCTTCTTGTTTCGTCTTCAATTGACGATCTTGTGAATTACTTCACCTCAACTCGAATGTCATCAGGATCTCTCACTGGAATAACATTCCAGAATGTTACTAATGTCAATTCAACGCTCTTCTTCTGTAGGGCGACGGCAGATGAGTTTAACTACTCTAACAATCCAACATACTTCAATGAAGTTGGTGAGCTTGTCGTAATGAATGCCCAGGAGGGAAGTACGGACCCTAAGCCCTTTGCTTTCCCGACAACTGTGGGTCTCTATGATGAGCAGAATCGCCTTCTTGCTGTTGCCAAGTTCTCAAGACCCATTGAGAAGAATGACGAGAAGGACTTGACAGTTAGGGTCAGGCTAGACTTCTAAGGAGGGAAGATGTCCCTCATTCGGACGACACCAGGCTTTTTCGAGAACTTTACATTCATTGCTCGTCCCACAAGAGACTTTGTCTCTTCGTCGCAGGGAATTACTGGTTCGGTAAAAGTACTACCACAGGCTTCTTCTATTGGAAAAAGCCTAGACATTGATGAAGACGGCATTTATGACGACAGTGGCATAAGCGAGGCTTTGAGCAATCTTGTTGAGTCAACTACAATTGAATCTGCAGAGACTTACTTAGATGTAGTCAATACAAGACCTTCCCCTGCATTGGCATCAAGGATGGTTGGCATTAATAGGCTAGAACCATCCGCTGGTTTCACCAGTGAATCTATGGGAAAGGGGATTATTAGATCCAACCTATACCCCTACTACAAAACTGCGTATCCCTCAAGTCACTGGGGTTACAGGAACTACCTATCTCTCAATTTTGTCTCCGGATCCGGATTCAGTACCGGATCAGCCTTGATGTATGCAAATCCTACAACTGCCGGACAACCTAAGCTTACACCAAGTGGAGCGTTCACATTTGAGTTCTATGTAAAGCCCACAACTAGGGTGTCAGGAACTTATCATGCCGGCACTGTACTTCACGTCTCCTCATCATTTGCAATCTCACTCGTAAGTGGCAGTGCAATTAGCTTTGACGGGAAACCTGACTCATTCAGAGTACTTCTCCAATTGTCACATAGTGCCGATAAGCCACCCTCACAAGTGAGCCTTGCCACAGCCAATAATGCTAGGACATTTCCTGATGATCTGTGCTTTCTCAGTGAGGACTCCATCACATTCAATGGGTGGCATCATATTGCAATCAGATGGGGAGGCTCAGGTACTGACTTTGGCTCTGGCTCATTCTTTATAGATGGAAATCAGGCAGGAACATTCTATATCCCATCAGAGTCTGTCACTCGAACTTCATACCCTGAGGACTCTAGAGCCCTATTCATAGGTAATTTTTACGAGGGACAAAATGTTTCCGGAAACGGAATTAAGGAACTCTTTGTCACGGGAACTGAGGAAGGATTTACCGATCCGTATGGTGCAACAGGAACCTTTCCATCAAGGCCAATGAATCATCAACTAGCTGGGGAGCTTCACGAGATCAGGATATGGCAAAACTTTAGGAGCCTTGAATCCATCAGATCCGGATCATTTGGAGGTATCTCATCACCTGATGAAACCCTTAAGTTTTATTTAGGCCCATTCTTTGGTCACGAATCACTGCAAAGAAGTGTCTTAATCACACCATATGCTTCATTTATGACAGCAACAAATGCTCCATTTAATGCTGAGATGGCATTTAGTCTAGGTGGTCATCTTATCAATACTGAGAACCACCTGCGTGACTATATTTCTGGCTACTTTCCAAGATTACTTAATCTCACGGCATCACAAGCTTTTAGTAGCATCCCGGCAGTGTTTCCAAATGTCACCGGTACCAATGGGTATCTGTTTGTTACTGAATCTGCTGTAAGGAAAAATTTGCTAATACTTCCTTGTGATAATGGCAAATTTACACCTAACTTTGCGCTTTTACAGACTTCCTCATTCACACCTTTCTTTGCTGAATCACCTGGAACGGTAAAACTTGAAGGCCTTATAAGGTCAGGTGTTTCAAGCAGCTTTTATGGGGAGGTACTAGGTGGCACTACACATGAAACTTCTGACGGAGCCATTAATTGGGCCAGTGGTTCAGTATATCCAAATATTTTGTTTCCAACTGGATCTATTCGTGTACCTGGCAATGACATTACCGCTACAGACGATTCCTCAAATCTTGTCTCTATCTTCAATATTTCGAACCTTCTTTATGGCAGCAAGATCCACCCAGGCTCATTTAGTATAACAGATCCATCTTTTACAGGAAGCCAAGGTCTTCTGTCTTTCAAGTTACAGGACAATGGAATGGGAGGACTTTATAGGGCAGACTGTACAACGCCTCATGCAAAGTGGAATACAGTAGGAACGCTGCTCTATGAAGAAGGAATAGCATGCATCACATCACCCTATTTGGGTGACCTTTTTGGCAAGGATGGTTATGAAGTGTCATTTCGTGGTGAACAACCTGTTCCATTGCTAACAGCAAATGTTCAAGTTCCTGCCTGGAAAATTAACTCGAGTTCATCACCTTCATACCTTCCTCTTACAGCATCTGACTATGCCAATGAAAGCGGAGACCCAATTGTCTATATCACCAGAGTTAACTTCCATGACGCTGACCTCAATGTCGTCGGTAGGGCAGAGCTTGCCCAACCTGTTGCAAAGCGACTCTCAGATAAGTTCCTTATCAAAGTCAAGTTTGACTTCTAATGTTATTCTAGGTCTCGATATTTCAACATCTTGTACAGGCTGGGCATTGGTAGATACCGATGGCAAGCTATTAGATATTGGATGGTTTAACATTGCTGGCCTTAATGGTCCTCATGAGAAGGCAGACTTTATTGAGTCTGGGCTCAGAGGACTTCCTATACCGACACACATCTTTGTTGAGGAGAACGTTCTAGGGTTTAGGACTGGAAGTTCAACGGCGCATACAATTGTTACATTGGCAAAGTTCAATGCAGTTGTCTCGCATACGTGTTGGAAAGTTTGGAATATAGCTCCTGTTTCAATACCAGCGATTCGCGCAAGATCACTAGTAGGTCTTAAAGTTCCTAAGGGGCAAAATGCAAAGGAACATGTTGTCAAGTGGGCAATGGAGAGGTCGCCTTTGGAACTTTGGCAAACAAGGAAAATGAAGTCAGGAAAGCGAAAGGGCGAAGAAGTGCTGGTTCATGGCAGTGTTGATGCAGCTGATGCTTTTCTCTTGGCGACAGCAGGGTTGAAAACAATACGCCAATAGCTTATAGTACTTTATGATTGACACTATTGAAAGATTAAAATACCTTTCTAGCGCCATTGGTCCTGGTATTCTAGGTAAGGATGGTGTCAATGCTAGCTTCAAGTGCCCAAAGTGTCAGCACAAGGAAAAGCTGAAACTCATTGTGAGGCTTGATGATGAAAGGTGGCACTGCTGGGTATGCGGATCGAAAGGTAGGTCTATCGCTGCACTTCTTGGTAAGTTCGCTAGATCACATCGACCGGGTTGGATCCAGAGATTTGGCACAGCTCAGCAGAAGAAATTTCTTGATGAGCATGTCGAGGAGGAAAAGAAACTCGAGCTACCTGTTGGATTTGTTCCTCTAATAGGTACAAGTATTGATCCGGATTTCAATTCTACAAGAAAGTACCTCGCAAGCAGAGGTATTGGTGATCAGGAGATCTGGCGGTATCGAATTGGCACGGCAACCAAAGGAAGCTGTCGACGCCGAGCCATAATCACATCATATGATCATGAAGGTGTTCTCAATTACTGGACAGGTCGTGCAATTGATAGTGATGCACAGGTGAGGTACCTCAATCCAAAGGTCGAAAGGCGTGATGTTATTTTCAATGAACTTGACATTGACTGGTCTAAGGAACTGACCCTGGTTGAAGGCCCATTTGACCTGATATCTGTAGGAGGAAATTCAACTTGCCTCTTAGGTTCCACGCTAACATCAGGCCATGCTCTCTTTCACAGAATTGTTGAAAATGAGACACCTGTTCTCTTGGCGCTAGATAAGGATGTTCGAAAAAAGGCGCACGATATTGCAAAACTCCTATTCTCTCATGGTGTGAGTGTTAGAATGCTTGAAACAGGTGACAAAAAAGATGTTGGAGAAATGTCACCTGAGGTGTTACAGAACGCAATAGAACTGGCTCCTAACTGGAAGCCCAATGACAGACTTTTTCATCTCATCAGAAACATTAGCTCGGGGTCTATGCTTTGAAGACATATAAAATTGCACACTTTGCCGACATTCACTGGCGTGGCCTAACTCGTCACCAGGAATATCGAACTGTATTTCAGGATGCATTCAAGCAGCTTCGAAAGGAGAAGGTTGATGCAATTGTCATTGCTGGTGACATTGTCCATACCAAAACACAAGGTATCTCACCAGAAATTATTGAGTGCCTCACTTGGTGGCTAAAGTCATTCTCTGAGATTGCGCCAACTTACATCTGTCTTGGAAATCACGATGGGCTAATTCACAATCCAGATAGGCAGGATGCTATTAGTCCCCTCATCGATGCAATGAGGGATGACAGGATTATTCTGATGAAGAAGTCAGGAAACTATCCTACCCATATGCCAGGAATCAATTTCGCAAATTTCTCCTGCTTTGATGAAGAAGGATGGGAAAGCGTTGGCCGTGAGGGTGATATTGTTATTGCATTGTATCACGGTGCGATTCGAGGATCACTCACAGACTCTGATTTTCCTACCGATGGTGAAGATGATTTATCTCTCTTCACAGGCTGCCATTTTGGAATGTTTGGTGATATTCACAAGTTCCAGTTTCTAGATCAACAAAAGAGATTTGCTTACCCGGGTTCCACCATTCAGCAAAACTTTGGTGAGACCCAAGACAAGGGTTACCTTCTCTGGAGCATTTCCAGTCCTGAAAAATTTACAGTTGAGCGTCGTCTTCTGCAATCACCTCATCCTTTTGTCACAATTCCCTGGATGGGAGATTTAGATGAGACCATCGACTCAATTAGCGGCATTAAAAATGGATCGCGTTTTAGGATCTCATCCAGCAAGACCCTTCTACAGGAAGAGATTAAACAACTATCATCATACTTGAAAGAGAAGTATGATGCCTACGAAATTGTTTGGAAATGGGACACCGAGTCAGATAGTAAGCGATTTACTGAGAAGCTAGAGACAACACGAAAGAGCCTTCGTGAACCCGAGACACATCGATCTTTGCTTCGATCATTCCTGAAGGATGACCCAGATGTAGAGAAGTGCGGTGATGTCATTGAGAATATTCTTGGCAAGATTGATGCTGAGGACGATGTTGTTCGTAATCAGAAGTGGTCTCTAGAGAAAATGGAGTGGGAAAATACCTTTTCCTATGGCAAGGATAATGTCATCGATTTTAGCAGTCTTACCGGTGTTGTGGGACTCTTTGGAAAGAACAGGATTGGAAAGTCTTCAATCCCAGGCACGCTAATGTACTCCCTCTTCAACACGACTGACAGAGGAAGTCTCAAGGCGCAGCATATTGTGAATACACGAAAAGGTCATTGCCTTGCATCGGTTAATTTTAGCGTCAATGGAGTTCCCTATCGAGCTGAGAGACAGACAGTCAGGCATACTAACAAGAAGGGATATGTCTTCTCTACAACACATCTCAACTTGCTAAAACTTGACGAACAAGGTGATTCAAGCACTGATATGTCAGGTGAACAACGAAAGGATTCAGAAAAGATCTTGAGGAGATTAGTTGGAGGTCCTGAGGACTTTCTTATCACTTCCTTTGCTGCTCAAGGTGAAATGAACAACTTTATTCGTGAAAAGGCGACTTTTCGAAAGAATTTGCTCTCTCGGTTTCTTGATCTGCAGGTACTAGATGCCATTCATAGTAAGGTAAAGGAAGAGACAGTTACTCTTAAGGGTATTCTCAAGTCAATGCCTCAGAGAAACTTTCGTAATCTTCGACAAGAGTATCTAACAACATTGAGCTCCACTGATGCCATTCTGCAGGAGAGTGACATTAAGTTGAAGCAACTTGAGAGTGAGATCGGTCAAATTAATCGATTGCTTCAAAGTGTACCTGAAAAGATTGGATACACAGAAAGTGACATTCAAGAAATGAATAGAAAGCTTGCACAAGTGAGCAATGCTATTGATCAGGAGAAAAAATCACAAGCTTCTTATGCTGAGAAAATTGCAGAGACAATCAAGAAGCTATCTGCCATCGAGAGAATCAAGGCTGTATTTCCAATTGATGCAATGAATGCAAAGATTGCTGAGCATACACGTCTTGAAAAGCAAGAGCTTGATACCAAGCATCAGGTAGATCGTGAGAAGCTTATTTTAAGTGGTCAGGAAAAGTCTGTTGCAAAGCTAAGTGAAGTTCCTTGCGGAGAGAGCTTTCCTACTTGTAAGTTTATCAAGGACTCTATCAAGGACAAGCGCCTTATTGATGATCAGCGCAGGAAGCTTGATTCATTGAAGGAGTCTTTAAGGGAAATCACATCAACTCTTAAGGCAAATGACATTGACGATGCAATTGATAAGGTAAAAAAGTACAATGATGCACTAAATAGAGAGAAGTCACTTGTATCAGAGAAACAAGCATTTGATGCTGGAATGAAGCTTTCGGTAAGTAACATTGAAAAATTGCTAAGGCAAGAAATCGAGCTTCGACAGCAGCTTGAAAATGCAAAGCAAAATATGTCAGATACACCAGAAGCTCAGGCAATTTCCGGAAATCGTCGTCGATTGGCTGAGGCCGAGAAAGAGCTACGACTATTGAGAGCGGCAATTACTGAGGCTACCAGTCAAAAGGCTGTGTATCAAGAAAAGATTAGAAATCTGCAGGAGGAAGAAGAGAGGTTCAATGAAGTGACTGTAAAGCGTGACTTCTATGACAAGCTACTCTCGGCATATGGTAAAGATGGAATTCCAATGTTGATAGTTCGTGACGAACTCCCCAGAATCAATGAGGAGATCTCTAAAATTCTGCAAGGGGTTACCGGTTTCACAGTATCCTTGGAGACTGATGAGTCAGGCTCTGATCTTGATATCTATCTTGACTACGGTGATTCTCGACGTCCAATCGAGCTTGGGTCTGGCATGGAAAAGATGCTATCTTCACTTGCCATTAGGGTGGCTTTGATCAACATTTCAAGCTTGCCAAAGTCTGATATCCTCATCATCGATGAAGGATTTGGTGCTCTTGATGAACAGAATGTTGAGTCTTGTAATAAGCTCCTTCACTCTCTTAAGAGATTCTTCAAGACTGTGTTGGTAATTTCACATGTCGACGCAGTAAAGGATGCAGTCGATGGATTTATTGAAGTCACAACAAGGGGGCCCGATGCGCACGTTAGCGCCACCGATTCACTTCCAAACAGTTAATTGCACATCACCTAAAGTTCCTACATTCTGTCCCATCTGTGATGGTGTGCTTGTAGGCTCTTATGATGTCGATGCATTTGAGCTAGCAGGCTGTTGTCGTCAATGTGAGCAACAGTTTTTTGATCCAAATCGAGAGGCTTGGCTCACAAAAGGATGGAGGCCTTCACCTGACATCGTGAAAACTGTTACAGCTGCCAGACAGTTTATCGGTGTAAGAGATACATAAGGAGAAGGAGATAATATGAACTATAATGCGCTAGGCCAAGCCTTGGAAACCTGTAAGGGTTCAAAGGATGGCACAACATCAATCACATCCAAGATAATTGGCACTAATGGACTAGAACTTTGCTATACCTGTGTTGTTCACTATGCTAGCGAAGCATCATTTAGGCAACAAACAACCCGTGAAGCTGAAAGAGCTAAGGCAATGTTACGGGATGCAACAAAAACTATTGCAAAAGAATACAAGTCTCTTTCTGGCAATGAGCTTAGTACTAAAGTAACGAATGAGAATGACCAGATAGAGATTATTCAAGCAACCGCTCATAATCCTCGTCGAATTGCGTACTATCGTTACAGGATCCTACTTTCGGTGTCCTGATGCCGGTATCTAAAAATAGTCAAACGGAAGAGGTTATAAAGTGCGGTAAAGATCCTGTCCATTTTATCAACAAATGGACAAAAATTACGCATCCCAATAGAGGCCTTATCAGTTTTAAGACTTACCCATTCCAGAATGATTGTGTTAAAGAATTTGTAAAACATCGCTTTAATATTGTTCTTAAGAGCAGGCAGCTAGGGCTTTCCACGGTCACAGCTGCATTTGCACTTTGGCGTGCGATATTCTACAAAGAAAAGAACATTCTAATCATTGCTACCAAGATGGCAACGGCAACTAACTTCGTACGCAAAGTGAAAACAATGCTAGCGAATTTGCCACCTTGGCTGCTTATTCCAAAGGTGACATCTGAAACTCGAACTTCAATAGAATTTTCGAATGGCTCAATAATCAAGGCCGTACCAACATCTGAGGATGCCGGTCGATCTGAAGCGCTATCTCTTCTTATTATTGATGAGGCTGCATTCATTCGAAACTTTGAGGAGCTCTGGAAGGGTCTCTATCCTACCCTATCTACCGGTGGTGGAGCCATCATTCTCAGCACACCAAATGGTGTCGGAAACCAGTACCACAAACTTTGGGTTGATGCCGAGACTGGTATCTCTGACTTTAATCCCATCAAACTCATGTGGGATGTGCATCCAGAGAGGGACCAGGCCTGGTTCGAAAAAGAGTCTAGGCAAATGACTCGAAAGCAAGTCGCACAGGAGCTTATGTGCGACTTTGCCTCTTCAGGTGATACATTCCTCAATGCTGAGGATTTTGAGAGAATTAGGGTTGCAACACGTTCACCAATAGAAAGATGGGGACCTGAGTCGGGTGTTTGGGTCTGGAAATACCCATTACCTGATCACAAATACATCATATCTGGTGACGTTTCACGAGGTGATGGAAAAGATTACTCAACATTCCATGTTATAGACACTAATGACTCTGAACAAGTCTGTGAGTTTCGAGGAAAATTACCGCCTGATCAATTCGGCGTCCTCCTTAGTGAGGCCGGCTATCGATATAACAAGGCCATGATTTGCCCTGAAAACAACACATACGGAATCGCAACCATCATTAAGCTGAGAGACATTGGTTATCCTAACATCTACATGAATGACAGGAGGTTTCAGTACTCCACAGAGATACCTTCTTCTAAGTTTGGATTTGCAACATCAGGACCAAGTCGATCAGCTATTCTCACAAGGCTTGAGGAGCATTTGAGAACAGGAGCAATTAAGGTCTATTCATCAAGACTCTTGGATGAGCTTAAAACTTTCGTCTGGTTTGGTGATAGCCCTAGGGCACAAAAGGGATTTAATGATGACCTTGTCCTTGCGCTAGCTATTGGGACATCACTCTATGATCCAACACTTAGTGAAAGCAAAAAGAATAATTCAGGTGTTTATAAGGCAATGCTAGCAGGTTTTGGCATTAATCGACCAACAACCCAGAGACCTCCACCTCTTATCGTAGGAAATCCCTTTTCACCTCGTCCATATGATCCTCAAACAATGGATGAAGGTCCAATAGGTTCTTCACCGGTACCGGCAAATATTGCCTGGCTTTACAAGTAGCTCCCTAAATAGATATTTATCTTTGTAAGGAGAATAAGCTTGGCAAAACCACAGGGAAATCTTTTCTCACGATTGACGAAGCTCTTTAGGAGTGGCCCTGTCGTAAGGAGAAAAGTAAAGGGCGAATCAACACCGACTGCATCTTCTGCATATGAGCTTTTTCGTAGAAATGTCTCGGATGTTTATGCAAGCACAGTTTCGGCATACGGTGCATATGACAGAATGTCAAGGTACTCTGACTTCTCGGAGATGGAGGCAACACCAGAAATTGCATCTGCACTTGACATTTATGCTGAGGAAACTGCATCACAGGATGACTCAGGAAGGGTCTTGCATGTCTATTCTGAGAACAGAGCAATTTTGGAACTATTGACGAATCTCTTCGATGATATTCTCAATGTTAATTTTAACTTACCAATGTGGGTTCGAAATCTCTGCAAGTATGGTGATTTCTTTCTTTTTAATGATGTGGATCCAAAGTATGGCGTTCTAAATGCTTATCCTATTCCCATTGCAGAAATTGAGCGGGAAGAAGGATATGATCCTAAGGATCCAATGGCGGTTCGCTTTCGTTGGATCACAAGAGGAAACACGGTCCTTGAGAATTGGCAGGTAACTCATTTCCGACTTCTTGGAAATGATGCATTCCTTCCATACGGTGCTTCTGTTCTTGAGTCAGCAAGGCGAATCTGGCGTCAGCTTATCCTAATTGAAGATGCAATGCTTGTCTATCGTATCGTTAGGGCACCGGAGCGTAGAATTTTCTATATCGATGTTGGAAATGTTCCGCCTGAGGACATTGAAACTTACATGCAGCAAGCCCAGACAAGCCTGAAGAGGAACAAAGCCATTGACCAGAATACGGGGAGACTCGATCTCAGGTATAATCCTCTTGCTGTTGATGATGACTATTTTATTCCTGTTCGTGGTGGTGAATCAGGAACAAAAATTGAGACACTTGCCGGTGGACAGAATGCTGCAGCTGTAGAGGATGTGCAGTATATTCAAAAGAAGCTCTTTGCTGCCTTAAAGATTCCTAAAGCATATCTTGGATATGATGAGGAGATTGGGGCAAAGGCGACTCTGGCACAAGAGGACATCAGGTTCTCTAGAACAATAACCCGCATTCAGAAAGTTATCATCTCAGAGCTTAACAAGATGGCAATGATCCATCTTTACTCGCACGGTTTTACTGACGATGATCTTCTCAACTTTCACCTTAGCTTAAACAATCCATCTTCTGTGGCACAGTTGCAAAAACTTGAGCTCATCAAGACAAAGTTCGACATTGCAGGTTCTGCACCTGAGGGTGCTGTCGATAGAAAGTGGATTCGAAAGAACATTCTTGGTCTTACCGATGAAGAGATTGAGTCCATAAAGGAAGGTCGTAAGGTAGACAAGAAGGAGGACGCTGAAGTTGAGGCAGCTGCAACCGCCGAATCACCTGATGGTGGCGGAGGTGCCGGAGCTGGAGGAGGCGGAGGAGGCGGTGAAGACTTATTTGGAGGCGCCGGCGGCGCCGGTGATGAGCCGACACCTCCGGCCGGTGGTGATGATGCAGGAGGAGAATCCAATACCGGCGGTGAAGAAGATCTCTTCTCAGGTGACTTTAAGGCCGGCCCCATTCTTGGTGAGGTCGATGATTTCCCGATTAAGCCTTCTTCCGAGTCAAAGAATGTCTTTGGAGGCAAGAGGAGAAAGAAACCATCACGTTCTTCAAACGCGAAGGCAGAGGTACCTGACTTTCTAGTAATGACAACAGACAGCCATAAACAATCGACTTCTAATGACCCATATGGTAGGTCAAGAATGAACAGGGAGATCTGGGAAAATGATCTTTCTCTGTCAAGAGCAATGTTTGGTGAGTCACCAACACCTAAAAATACACCTGAGATGAAATCTGTCCTAAGTCTTCTCAGCAAGAGCATAAATACAGTGAAGACTGAAAAGTCAATACTTCGTGAGAAGCTCGATATAAACCTTGATGGAGAGTCCGACGATGAGTAGCCACAATAAGAAAAGGAATGTCGGTCTGATCTATGAACAGCTTATCCGATATACCTCTAAGTGCATTCTTGAGGGAAGATCGGACAGGGCTGAGATCGCCATGGGAATCATGAATGATCACTTCAAGCCTGGGACAGAGCTTTATAAGGAGTTTCGACTCTTTAATGCACTAGTACAGACACATGTAGGAAGTGAGCCACTTGCAATTAGAATCCTCGATGAGGCTAAAACAGCAGCAATAGGACATGATGCAAGGCGGCTTGATAACGAGAAGAGTCTTCTAATCAAAAGCATCAATAAGAAGCTAGACTTCCCAGGGTTCTTTGATATGAGGATTCCTAACTACAGGAAACTCGCTACCGTACAGACTCTGTTGAACACCTGGAGATCGACAACAGGCATGATAACTCCGGAGACTGCCCTTCACGAGTCCCGTGTTGTTGAGTACTTGACACACAAGGAAGTCGCATCACCTGTTGTCAAGAAACCTGAGGTCACTTCACTCTCCCTGAAACTGATGCAGGAGAAACTTGAGAGAAAATATTCAAATACCTTGAACCCCGAACAGATCTCTTTGATAAACACATATGTCAAAGCGGCAACTCGAGGCGAGACAAAACAGCTTATGGAGTCCTGTAAGTCTATCAAGGAAAGAGCTGTGAAGGCAATGCAAGTCCTTCGAAGCGAAAGAGGAGATAGGATTATCACTGAAAAGGTTGATCCTGTCAGGCGAGAGATTGAACAGTTACCAGAAGAAAAAATTCAAGAGGGCGACCTCTCCAGATATCTTACATTGATCAGGCTTATAGCTGAAGTGGAGGAAAAAGATGTCAAGTGACAAGAAGCTTCTCACAGAGTGGACGGCATTCTCATACACACCAGAGATGGTGAAGGAAAGCCGTGACCGCAATGGTGGGAAAGTTATTATGAAAGGAATCCTCCAAAAGGCCGAGACTCTCAATCAGAATGGTCGTGTCTATCCTCTTAGCATCCTTGAGAGAGAAGTTAGAAACTATCAAAAGTTCATTAGAGAAAATAGAGCCTTAGGAGAGTGTGTTCCACCTGGCACTGAGATTCTTACTCTGACAGGATGGAAAAAGATAGAAAACATCGATGACAATGAGGTCATCGCAACTTGCAATTTGAGTACCGGTGAAACTGAATATCAGGCAATCAATCAGAAAATTGAAATTCAATTTTCAGGAAAGTTGCACAAAATTCACAATCACTCAACCTATAGCATGGTTGTGACGCCAAACCACAATCATGTTCTTTGGGACAGAAAGAATGTTCCATACAAAATTTCATCCATAGACCTGCTTGACATTACTAGAGGCACTGATAAAACAAAAAAGTCGTGGATAAGCCATAGCGTATTTAAGCAAGCATTCACAAACTTGAAGGGTGAAGATAGTGTGCACATGCATACATCAAATGCAATTTCATCTGATCTAAGATTTATGAAAATTGATGAAATTGAATATGATGGCCCTGTATATTGTGTTAACGTCAAGAATGGAACATGGCTTATGAGGCAAAACGAAAGAGTCGTATGGACAGGAAACTGTGACCATCCAGACTCGTCTGTTGTTGAGCTGAAAAAAGTGAGCCACATTATTCGTGAAGCCTGGATGGAAGGAAATGTTTGTTATGGCACTGTGGAAATCTTGGATACCCCAATGGGTAAGATTCTTCAAAGCCTTGTTGAGTCTGGTGTCACTCTTGGAATTTCATCACGTGGAGTTGGTTCTACAAAACGTGATGGAGACTCACAGGTTGTACAGGACGATTTTCAGCTTATCTGCTGGGACTTTGTTGCTGAGCCCTCGACACCAGGTGCATTTATGATGGCTGAGGGAAAGAGAGTTTCTGAAAATGATCTAAAAAAGACCTTCACACGAAGCGACAGGATTGATAGAGTATTCAACGAAGTACTTTCGTGGAGGAAGAGTGACAAGAGATGATCTGAAATCTTTAGTAAAAGAGTGCCTTCTCGAGATCATAATCGAGGGGTCTCCGAAAAGTGTCGTTGAGAGTGTTAGGGAAAGAAAGTCAGGAAGTCGAGCACCGGTAGAGTCGCGACCAACAACCTCCAGACCGGCCTTGGATCTGATACATCCTAATGGCGTCTCACGAAAGGCTTCCCCTTCAAGGGCGGCACAGGCACCGGCACCTCCAAGGACCCGTGCAGAGAACTATCGAGAGCTCACTGGTGGAAATGCTATAATGGCTGAGATATTTGCTGACACAGCATCCAGTGGGCTAGTTGAAAGAATTGGCTCACCTGCCAATAATGAGAACACAAATCCATACATCGATACCGGTGTAGATCCTACCCTTTTTGAGGGAGCAGACAATTGGGCAACAATAGCTTTCTCAGATTCGAAAACTAGCTCAAGAAGGTGAATACATAGTAATCGAGCAAAAAGCTCCAGGAGATAAAAATGTCAAAAACTGTCACTCTTACCCCCGCACTCCTCCGTCGTATTGTCCTTGAGGAGAAAAAGAAAATTCAGCAGGAGCTAGATGCCCCAGCACCTGACGAGGTTGATGCTGATGGTTACGCTGATACTCTAGCTGCACATAAGGATTTCTCACCTAAGAATGAGTCACATGCTTATCGCAATCTTACCCTGCAGGAGCGCCGCCTCGCCGCACAGCTGGAGAAGATTCGTGAGAGCAAGAGAAATCTTCGTCGTCGCCTTGCACGTCGCTGAAAATAATTTGACTGGAGGGAAAAATGAGTAGAACATATACATACCCAACGATTAAAACCGTTGGAACAAGGACCAGATCCCCAGGCAGTTCTGACACTGCTACCCTTCAGTCAATGTTTCCACAAACACCTGGACTTGCTGACGGTGACTTACCAACATCCAATGCCTCTTCTTACAAGAAGGCGGCTCTAGAGCTTCTCCTGGATGGTGAGATTGTCGACAATGGTCAGGTTGGAAATTACAATCGAGACTTTGCAGGAAACGGTGCGCCAAATTATGCCGATGTTCCTACCGGTGCAGGTGGCCTTCCTGCTTCAGCGTGGGTTCCAAATCCTGTAAGCCCTGGTGAAGGATCAGTCAACCCTGCTGATATGGCTGCAGCCCCTGCTGGATATGGCACGGTCCCTACAAATGGTTCACATTCTGGTGCATCGACAACAGTCATTGCTCCAGACAAGAATCCATCGGTAGCATCTGCCAATATGTCAACTACTGTCGACATTCCTGACCTTGGTAAGTCACCAGCAACTCAGAATGCATCGTAAAACCCTTTGGGAAGCTATTGGTGGAGGTCCTGCAAACTTCCCCAATTATGATGCTAGAACCGGTCTAGGTTATGGGACCCAATCAGGTTATCATTCCCCAAGACAGTATCAAGGTACATTTCCATATCGTGAACCTCTTAATCCTAATGAGGAAGAGGCAAATGATATGGAAATGGATCCTGAAGACGAGCCCAATGTGAGCAAAAAACTTTCAGCATACATTCCATCAGATCCACTTGCCACCAAGAAAAGTGATCCTTTCTACTTCTTTGGTTCGGCAACGAGATTCGAATCCGTTGTAAGAAATAACACACGTGGTGGAATGGTTCCTATCCCTGATCTCTACAAGGGTAGGGATAGTGGTATGGTGGGTTCGAATCCTTGGCAGGTAACGAAGAGTATCCTCAGGACTAAGTCAACTCCTCGAGGCACCCAATTTGCTTCGGTCATTCTGGATCCTAGTGAGGATCAGGAGGAGGCACCTGAAATAACAAGGCTTCGCAAGATAATTTTCAACATTTTTAGAGAGAATGAGAGAAATGTTTGATTTTATCACATTGCCTGTAATACATAGAAACACGGAGATTGGTGATGTCATCATTATACGATGAAGCAATAGCTGACGCCAAGGAGCTTGTGAGGATGGCTGAGGAAAATGCCACCAATAAGCTCATTGAGGCTGTCGCTCCAAGAATCAGAAAACTTGTCGAGAAGAAACTTGTTAGGGAAGCTGATGATGATGAGGA
>VFQT010000207.1_pt1 | contig 94883 bp, 102 predicted proteins | sample 3512381 | NCBI WGS metagenome assembly VFQT01 (sample SAMN10412376, study PRJNA504923) | tailings metagenome | isolation source: Relicate 2 Philex TSF3 active mining site | place: Philippines: Tuba, Benguet | collected 2017-08-29
GATGCATCGAGCCCGAAGGTGCGCGGCATGTTGAAGTTGCCATAATCCCCGAGGATACCGCTGGTGCTGCCGATCAGGAGCACATTCGGCACACCCGCAACGGCCCGAGTTTGAACCGAGGGGATGCTGCCCTGCGGGATAGGAAGCGGCGCCGTGTTCGAGCCGCCCGACAAGCAGTTGTTCGGGTTGAAGTTCAGCAACTGGCTGTAAAAGGGCGTATTCTCATCCTTCGAGACGTCGAAGGAGAAGTCATTGGTGATGCCATCCACTGGCGCCCACCGCACCGCGGCACGCAGGCCCTGACGATCGAAATAGCCCCAGCCCGCCTGATCGGGCAGCGGGTTCGCGGTCACCGCGTCTTGGTGCTGATAGACGCCGTCGAGTTTGATGGAAAAGCCGGCCATCTCTGGCAAGTTCAGGTGCAGGGCGCCGCTGCGCGACCCGATATTGCCGATGCTGCCTTCAACCCGGCCCCCAAATTCGCCCGCGGGCGCCTTGGACACGATCGACAGCGCGCCGCCTTCGGTATTGCGGCCAAAAAGTGTGCCCTGCGGGCCCTTCAGCACCTCGACGCGCTCGACGTCGAACAGGCCGGCGTTGAGGCCATGCTGGCGCCCCAGATAGACGCCGACGCCCTGTTCACGGGCGGGCTGATTGGCGTCGAGCGGCACGATCCCGCGAATACCGATCGTCAGCGCGGATTGACGCGCCTCGAACGTAGCCACACGTAGGCTGGGCACGCCGCCATCCGCCAGATCGAGCAAGCTCTGTACCTTGCGCTCCTTGATCGTCTCGGCCCCCATGACGGAGATCGAAATCGGCGTCTGCTGCAAATTGGTTTCGCGCTTGGTCGCCGTCACGACGATTTCGGTAAGGCCCGTGTCGGTGCTTTGTGCGGCATCTTCAGCTGCGGCGACCTCTGCGTCCGATGACGCAGCAGCCGAGGCGAGCGTGGGCGCGCCCAACAGAGCCGCCACAAGGGCAGCACGCGACGCGACATATAACGAAGAAGCGGACGTCATAATTTCATTCCCTGGACAATGGTTCGGTATTCCGCCGACCGGGAATGTCAGATGAGCATTCCCCAAGCGGCTTCACCCTCGCCCCTAGGGATGCGATGTTTGACTTCGACGAAACTTTGATGCCGGGCGTGTGACGCGCCGTGTCTCTCACCCGCCGTTTTTGATCTTTTGATGATGGCGGATCACTTCATCGATAATGAAGCGCAGGAATTTTTCTGAAAATTCCGGATCGAGATTGGCATCGGTCGCCAGCCGCCGCAGGCGCTCAATCTGGCGCTGCTCGCGCCCCGAATCGGCGGCGGGCAGGCCCGTCTTCGCCTTGTGTTCGCCCACCATCTTGGTGATTTTAAAGCGCTCAGCGAGCATATAGATGACCGCGGCATCGATATTATCGATGCTTTCGCGATAGCGTTGCAAGGTTTCGTCGCTCATCTGACCTTCGTTTCCCGAAAAGCGTTGCGATGCAAGCCTGTTCTGCTTGCCTTTGGGAGAAAGGACGGCCAATGCGCGCTTTATGACGGCCACGATCCACCGCTTGTCGAAAACTGAAAGCCCCTCGCTCGATCCGATGATCGCGCTGGTGGCGGCGGGGATGAATCAGGTCAACGCCGTTATCTTGGATCGGATGCAGTCACAGATTCCGCTGATCCCCGAATTATCGGGGCATCTGATCGCCTCGGGCGGCAAGCGGATGCGGCCGATGCTGACGCTCGCCACCTCGGCGCTGCTCGATTATCCCGGCACCCGCCAATATAAGCTCGCCGCCTCGGTCGAGTTCATTCATACGGCCACGCTGCTCCATGACGATGTCGTCGACCATTCTGACATGCGCCGCGGCCGCAAGACCGCCAATGTCATCTGGGGCAATTCCGCAAGCGTGCTGGTCGGCGATTTCCTCTTCAGCCGCGCCTTTGAGCTGATGGTCGAAGATGGCAGCCTGAAGGTGCTCAAGATTCTCTCGAACGCCAGCGCGGTGATTTCCGAAGGCGAGGTCAATCAGCTGACCGCCCAGCGACAGGTCGCGACGAGCGAAGACCAATATCTCGACATTATCGGCTCGAAAACGGCCGCGCTGTTTGCCGCCGCATGCCGCATCTCCGCGGTGATTGCGGAGCGGGACGAAACCGTCGAACTGGCGCTCGATGCCTATGGTCGTAATTTGGGAATCGCCTTCCAACTTGTTGATGATGCCATTGACTATGCGTCCGACACCGCGACGATGGGCAAGGGCGTGGGCGATGACTTCCGCGACGGCAAGATGACGTTGCCGGTGATCCTCGCCATGGCGCGCGGCTCTGCCGAAGACCGCGCCTTTTGGACCGACGCGATGGAAGGCCGCCGCGTTTCCGATTCTGACCTTGCTTATGCCCAGCATCTTCTGAACCAGACGGGGGCGATTGCCGACACGTTTGAAAAGGCCCGGCTCTATGGCCGCCGCGCGATTGATGCGCTGGGGATGTTCCCGCCTTCCAAAGCTAAGGCGGCGCTTGTCGAAGCTGTCGAATTTGCGATCGCGCGCGCCTATTAAGGGCCGGTGACACTCCCGATCCACGCCGTTCTGCCCGACCTGCTGGCCGCACTCGCCGCCGGGCCCAATGCCGTGCTTGTGGCACCACCGGGGGCGGGCAAGACAACGGCGGTGGCCCCTGCCTTGCTGCACGAAAGCTGGTGCACCGGCCAAATTCTCCTCCTCTCCCCCCGCCGGCTTGCCGCGCGCGCGGCCGCGGAACGGATTGCCGAACTGCTTGGGACGACGCCGGGAGGGCGCGTTGGCTATGCCACGCGGATGGAAAGCCGCCAGTCTGCCGAGACTCGGCTTCTGGTGCTGACCGAAGGGATTTTCCGCAACCGCATTCAGGCCGACCCGGAACTGGCCGGCGTCTCCGCCGTGCTGTTCGATGAAGTGCATGAGCGCAGCCTCGATAGTGATTTCGGCCTGGCTCTTGCGCTCGATGCTCAAGCAGGATTGCGTCCTGATCTGCGTTTGGTCGCGATGTCGGCCACGCTTGATGGCCGCCGCTTTGCCGATCTGTTGAACGGCCCTGTGATCGAAAGCGCGGGCAAGATGTTCCCGCTCACGCTGCGCCACCTTGGTCGCCGGGCCGAAGCGCGGATTGAAGATGAGATGGCCGCCGCCATCCGCCGCGCTTTGGGAGAAGAGGCAGGCGATATCCTCGCTTTTCTCCCCGGCGTGGGTGAGATTGAGCGGACGGCGGAGAGGCTGGCGGATCTGCCCGTCGCGGTCCACCGCCTTCATGGCAGTCTAGATCCTGCGGCACAGCGCGCCGCGCTGAGAAAAGGGGCGGCGCGCAAGGTGATCCTCGCCACCGCCATTGCCGAAACCAGCCTGACGATCGATGGCGTGCGGATCGTCATCGATTCGGGGCTTGCCCGCCGGGCGCGTTATGATCGCGCCGCCGGCGTCGCGCGGCTGGTGACGGAACGGGTGAGCCAGGCAGCGGCCACCCAACGCGCGGGCCGTGCCGCACGCCAGATGCCGGGCATTGCCTATCGGCTATGGGAAGAGGCCGCGACATCGGGCCTCCCGCCCTTCGACCCGCCAGAAATTCTCGAAGCCGATTTGTCACCCTTGCGCCTCGATTGCGCCATTTGGGGGGTAGCAGACCCCGGCCAGCTGCGCTGGCTTGATCCGCCGCCCGCCGCCGCGCTCGCCGAAGCCGACGCGCGGCTGACGACCCTTAAGGCGCTCGATGCCGAAGGGCGGCCCACCCCGCATGGCCGGGCGATGGCAAGCCTGCCGATGCCGCCCCGGCTTGCCCATATGCTCCTGATCGCGACGCAGCGGGGCGCGACCGACCGGGCAGCGGAGCTCGCCGTGCTTTTATCCGAGCGCGGGCTGGGCGGGCAGGACCCGGATCTCGACACGCGGCTGACCCGCTGGCGGCGGGAAAAAGGCGGGCGCGCCGATGCAGCGCGCAACCTGGCCGCCCGCTGGGCAAAGCTCGCCCGCGCCGCTGTGCCGGAAGGGCCAGATACAGGCCTTGAGCTTGATGCCATTATCGCGCTTGGTTTTCCTGACCGGGTAGCGAAGCGCCGCGATGCCTCAGGCGAAACATGGATCAGCGCCGGGGGCAGGGGCTTTCGGCTGGACCCGAGCGCGGGGCTGGCCCGCGCCGATTGGTTGGCGGTTGCCGATATTCAAGGGGCGGCTTCCGGCGCGCGTATCCTCTCGGCAGTGGCGAGCGACGGGGCAAGAATGGAGACGCTCTTTGCGGAGCAGATCCAGAGCGGTACGCAGCTGCGCTTTGACCCCGGCACTGGCGGCGTCCGCGCGGAAAGCGGCCGCCATCTGGGCGCGATTACGCTCAGCAAGGGGCAGAATAGCAAGATCCGCCCCGAGGAAATTGCAGCTGCGCTGGTCGAGGGGGTGCGGACGCATGGCCTTACCGTCATCGACTGGCCCGTCGCTGCTGCGCGCCTGCGCACCCGCGCGCACTGGGCCGGGCTAAGCGCGCTGACCGATGACGCGCTGCTGGCGACTCTCGACCTTTGGTTCGCGCCGCTAGTGGCGGGGAAAAGACGGCTCGCTGATCTGGAAGATAGCGCGCTCGTTGCGGCGCTTAAGGCGCTGCTCCCATGGGAAGATCAACAGCTCTTGGACCGGCTGGCCCCGGCAAATTTCACCTCCCCGGCGGGGACGACCCATGCGATTGATTATGGGGCAGATGCCGGGCCGATGGTTGAACTGCGGGTGCAGGCGCTCTTCGGCCTTGCCGAACATCCGGTGATCGGGCCAGAGCGCGTGCCGCTGATCCTCTCGCTCACATCGCCGGCCGGCCGGCCGATCCAGACGACGCGCGATCTGCCCGGCTTTTGGGCGGGGAGCTGGCGGGAAGTGGCAAAGGAAATGCGCGGCGCCTATCCCAAACATCATTGGCCCGATGATCCGGCCAGCGCCACGGCGAGCCTGAAGACCAAAAAGGCACAGGCACGCGGCTAGGCACCTGTGCGATTCCCCTTGATCGGCGCGGCAGATTGAGGGAAAGGGCGGCCATGACGCAGGCACGCATCCTCCAAAAAGCAAAGAACGCTATGCAATCCGGTCGCTATGGCACCGGCAGCTGGCTGCTTGAATTTGAACGCGAAGATGCCCAGCGGGCTGACCCGCTGATGGGCTGGGCCGGATCACGCGACACCCGGACGCAGGTGACGCTCTCTTTCCCAACGCTGGAAGCGGCCAAGGCCTACGCGGAAAAGCACGGGATTGAGTATCATATCGTCCCGGCCGCGCCGCGCGTGTTGAAGCTGCAAAGCTACGCCGACAATTTCCGCTGATTAAGGCTGGACCGTTAACCCCCCAAGGGTCGGCCCCAATAGCATCAGCAGCTTCACATCCATCGCACAGCCTTCAGCGCGTTTTGCGGCGATGAAGCTGGGGAGGTCTGTCAGCTTGACCCGATGGACGCGAATATCCTCATCATCGACACCTCCACCGGCCCCGACCTGTTCCAGACCCTCGGCCCGGACGAGATAAAAACTCTCACTGACCATGCCGGGCGAGGAATAAAATTCGCCCACCATCTCAACCCGTGCGGGGCGATAGCCGGTCTCTTCTTCCAATTCGCGCGCAGCAGCGGCAGCGACCGCTTCGCCTTCGCGCTCATCGCCCACCAGCCCGGCGGGGAGCTCAAGACAGGGCGCGCCCAAGGGCACGCGATATTGTTCGACCAGCAGGACATGGCCGTCCTCAACCGCCAAGATGACGGCCGCCTTGATGCCCCGGGCGCGCGACACATATTCCCATGTGCCACGGGTCTTGGCGGTAATGAACTTACCCTGCCAGACAATTTCTTCGGGCGACGCGTCACTCATAGGGAGATGATCCGGTCAGGCAGTTCATTTACGTCATCCTCCGTGCGGGGAAGATGGGCGGCGAGCAGCACACCGACATCGCCAATTGCGGCCACCAGCCCGTCCGCAATCCGGCCCTCGCGCACCGGGCCGATCAAGTCCGCCATGGCCTTACCCCATTCGGCATCGGCCACCTGCTGATGGATCGCCTCATCGGCGATGATTTCTGCGCGCCGTTCCTCCAAGGAGAGATAGAGGAGAATGCCCGTCCGCCCTTTTGTCCGGCGTTCAGCCGCCGCCCGAAAACAGCGCAAGGCGGCCGCGCGCACCCGCGCCGTCCGCACCGCGCCGGGAACCAGGAAGAGCCGCAGCGGCCGCCATAATTGGAGCAGCCACATCCCCGCGAATTTAAGGCTGGCGATGGTCAGTGCCAGTTCCAGAATGGCGCGCGGCGTCCAATCAATCGCCCATCGGCCCAAAAGCCGGTCGATAAGGCCCAGATAAAAATCGGGCATCACACATAAAAAGCCAAGCGCCAGCAGCCCGACGCCCGCCGACCACCAGAGCGCGATATCGGCATAATCGTCCGACCGGGTGGCCAGAATGGTCACAATCTCGCCCGACGTCTGGGCTTCGGCCGCATGAACCGCGGCGCTGATCCGCACCTGATCCTCAGTGCTGAGGGTGATCCTTTGTGCCATCACCAGCTCCCCGAAGAGCCGCCGCCGCCAAAGCTGCCGCCGCCCCCTGAAAATCCACCAAAGTCCCCGCCAGAACCAAAGCCGCCACCGCGGCCACCAAAGTCCCCCGGCCCCCAAAGGACAATCGGCATGCCGCCATAACGCCGCCCGCGGCGTCCACGGGCACCGCCAAAAATCGCCGGCAGCACCATGAAAAGTAAGATAAAGCCCCAGAAGATCAGCGCGATGGGAACCCCACCGCCCGTTTTGCCCTCATCTGCTTCAGCTGCCTTCATCCGCGCGGCGGCTTCTTCGGGGCTCAACTGAAGCTGCGCCATGATCGCGGCGGCGCCGTCCTTGATGCCGCCTGCATAATCGCCGGCTTTAAAGCGCGGGACAATCGCCTGGTTGATGATCACGCTGGAATAGGCATCGGTCAGATAGGGTTCGAGGCCATAGCCGACTTCGATCCGCACCTTGCGGTCCTTGGGCGCGACGATCAGGAGGACGCCGTCATCCTTCTCCTTCGCGCCAACGCCCCAGGCGCGGCCCAAGCGATAGCCATAATCTTCAATCGGATACCCCTGAAGATCGGGGATGGTCGCGATGACAAATTGCCGCCCCGTCTTTTTCTCAAAGTCCGCCAATTGGGCATTGAGCGCGGCTGCCGTCCCCGCATCGAGCAGCTGCGCCGCGTCGACCACGCGGGTGCCATTGGGCTTTGGAAATTCCTGCGCTAGCGCCAGTGGCGGCGCGAGCATCAGGCACAACAAGGCAAGCAAGGCGCGCACCCAGAGCGCGGCCCCCCGGACGGACGAGGTCAGAACTTCACCTGTGGCGCGCGATCCGCATTGGGCGCCGTCGCCTGATAGGGTGTCATCGGCTTCGCCCCGTAAAAGATCTTGGCGCCCACGGCGTCGGGGAAGGTCCGTATCGTCGTGTTATAGGCTTGAACGGCCTCGTTATAATCCTTGATCGAGATATTGATGCGGTTCTCCGTGCCCTCCAGCTGCGACTGGAGCGCCAGGAAATTCGCGTTGGATTTGAGGTCAGGATAGGCTTCGCTCGTCGCGAGCAAGCGGCCCAGCCCCATGCTGAGCTGCCCCTGTGCCTGCTGGAAACGCTGAACCTTTGCGGGATCTGTCAGATCATCTGCCGTCAGCTGGATCGAACTGGCCTTGGCGCGCGCCTCCGTCACGTCGACCAGCACCGATTGCTCTTGCTTGGCAAAGCCTTTCACCGTTTCCACCAAATTGGGGATAAGATCCGCCCGGCGCTGATAATCCGCCTGAACATTGGCCCATTTGGCTTTGGCGTTTTCTTCCGCCGTTGGCACGCTGTTGAGGCCACAGCCAGACACCGCCAGCGCTGCCGGAAAAAGGGTAAGGGAGAGGCGAGACAGAGCACGGGTCATAACGGCAACCTTTATCCTGAAGGATGATGACGCGAAGATAGGGAGCGCTGAGCGCAGGCGCAACAGCCTTGCACAATGTTACCATTCTGGCATGAATAGGCGCTCGATATAGAGGTGGAGGAGAGCGGGTTATGTGGACAGAATTCAAAGCCTTTGTGAACCGGGGCAATGTGCTGGACCTCGCAGTCGGCGTCATTATTGGCGCGGCTTTCGGCAAGATCATTACCTCGTTCACCGATGATGTGCTGATGCCCCTGATCGGGCTTGTGACCGGGGGAGGTGTGGATTTCTCCAGCCATTTCATCCTGTTGGGGGATCCGGGTAGCAAGCCCGTCGCGACGCTGGCCGAGGCGAAGGCCGCCGGCGTCGGGGTGCTCGCTTATGGCAGCTTCCTGACCGCGCTGATCAATTTCCTGATTATGGCCTTTGTTATCTTCCTGATCGTGCGCTGGGCCAATCGGCTGTTGCCGAAACCTGAGACCGCGCCCGCGACTCCGGAAGAGATTGTCCTGCTGCGCGATATTCGCGACAGCCTCACACGCTAGCCCTCAGCCAAGCGCGGCGCGAAACCGGGCGAGGCCCGCGGCGAGGTCCGCAATCAGATCGTCTGGATGCTCCAGACCAATGCTGAGGCGGACCGTCCGGCCAATGGCGTGCCACGGCGTTGCCGTGCGGTATTTTTCGGGATCGACCGGCAGCGCAAGGCTTTCATAGCCGCCCCAGCTATAGCCGACCCCGAAATGGGAAAGGCCATCGATGAGCGCGACCCGTGCCGCATCATCCCCGCCGTTAAGAACAAAGCTGAACAGGCCCGTCGACCCCGTAAAGTCCCGCTGCCACAGGGTGTGGCCGGGGCAAGAGGGAAGCGCCGGATGCAGGACCGCGGCCACTTCGGGCTGATCGGCAAGCCAGTGCGCGATCTGGAGCGCGCTCGCCTCGTGCTGCTTCAGCCGCAAGGCCAGCGTCCGCATCCCGCGCAAGACCAAGGCGCAGTCATCCGCACCCGCAAATTGGCCGAACATTTGGGCCGTACGCCGCAAGCTCGGCCAGCATGCCTGATGAGCCGTCACGGCCCCCAACATCGCGTCGCTATGCCCGCCCAGATATTTGGTGGCGGCGGTGATGACGAGATCCACCCCCTTCTCGATCGCGGCAAAATGCAGCGATGTCGCCCATGTGTTGTCGAGCAAGGTGCGCGCACCCTGGGCTTTTGCAGCAGCGACAATCGCGGGCACATCTTGCACTTCAAAGGTTAGGCTGCCCGGAGATTCGAGGAACACTGCCTTGGTGTTGGGCTGCATCAGCCCCGCAATGTCGCCCCCAATTTGCGGATCATAATAGCTTGTCTCGACGCCCCAGTTTTTAAGAAACCCCTCGCAGAAATTGCGCGTCGGATCATACGCCGAATCAACCATCAGCAGATGATCGCCGGGCTTCAGGACAGACAGAAGCGCGCCCGTGACCGCCGCCACGCCCGACGAATAGAGCATCGTCCCTTCGGCGCCGGGCTCCAGCTCGGTAATTGCTTCGGCCAAGGCCCATTGGGTCGGCGTGCCGCGGCGGCCGTAGAAAAGATCGCCATCACGATTAGTTTGCGTCCCCCGCCGCAAATGGGCGACGTCTTCATAGAGAATGGTCGACGCGCGCCAGACGGGCGGGTTGACGATCCCACCGCCATCTTCCCCCAAATGCGTCCAGCGCTTGCGCCGTCCAGCTTGAACGAGGCGCGTTTCTTTTTTGCTGTTGGGATCGTGCGTCATAATCAGGCTCTAGCGGGCGAGACCTTAGCTGTCATCTCTGCCCCGCACCCTTGGCTCAGGCCGGGCCCATCGCTTTGGGCGTCGCCGGATCACTTCCCCAATCTGACCAGCTACCGTCATAAAGCGCGACATCGCTTTTGCCCAAAAGATGCGCGCCAAACACCAGATTGGCCGCCGTCAACCCAGAGCCACAGCTGGCGACCAGCGGGCGGGACAGGTCAACTCCGGCTGCCTCAAAAGCGGCGCGCAGCGCCTCGCCTTGTTTCCAGGTGCCATCGGTGTTGAACAACTGGCCATAAGGCAGGTTGAACGCCCCGGGGATATGGCCGCTTGCCACATCGGGCCGCGGATCGCCTTCTTCGCCGGTAAAGCGCGCCGCGCCGCGGGCATCCACCACCTGCTCCGCCCCGGATTCCAGATTGGCCAGAATCTGCGCCTTGTCGCGCACGGCCTTTTCATTTTTCCAGACGGTGAAGTGGCGATGGCGGATGGCGGGCTTGCCGCTTTCTGTCGGGCGGCCTTCCGCCTGCCATTTGGCAAAGCCGCCATCAAGAATCGCCACGCCGTGCGCGCCGAACACCTGCGAGAGCATCCACCACGCGCGCGAGGCGCTTTTATACGGGCTGTTGTCATAAAGCACGATGCGGCTGCCATCGCCAAGCCCCAAAGACTGCATCCGGCTGGCGAACTTTTCCGCCTTGGGCAGCATCATCGGCAAGGGCGAGCTGGCATCAACGATTTCCGCCAGATCCATAAACACCGCGCCCGGAATATGGGCGGCTTCATAGTCCGCCTGCGGGTTACGATTGTCCGCAGGCAGGAAGAGGCTCGCATCAACAACCCGAAGATCAGAAGCGCCCAGTTCTTGGGCAAGCCATTGCGTGCTGACGAGCGACTCCATCGGGCAATCTCCTTCTTAATTCAGGCACCCACGCTAGAGCGAAGCATCGCCCGCGTCGAGACGCGCGAGATGATCTGCGGCCGAAGCACGCAACGCCGCCTGCTGAGCCGGGGCCATCCGATCCCAATTGCGATAGGCCATGGCAAGGCGGACATTGCCCCCGAGCAAAGGCCGGTTGCGCGCCAGAAAATCCCAGTAAAGCGCGTTCATCGGGCAGGCCTTCGGCCCGGTTTTCTGGCGCACATCATAGGCACAGGCGCCGCAATAATCGGACATGCGGTCCACATACGCGCCCGAGGCCGCATAGGGTTTGGACGCCAACAGCCCGCCATCGCCAAATTGGCTCATACCCAGCGTATTGGGCAGCTCGACCCATTCAAAGGCATCCAGATACACGGCCAGGTACCAGAGATGGACGGCGTGCGGATCGACCCCGGCAAGCAGCGCATAATTGCCGGTAATCATCAACCGCTGGATATGGTGCGCATAGCCCAGATCAAGCGTCTGGCCGATGGCCTGCGCCAGACAGCGCATCTGGGTGTCGCCGGTCCAGTAGAAATCGGGCAGCGGGCGCTGGGCGGCGAGCGCATTGCGCTGGGCATAATCGGGCCCGGCCCACCAGTAAATGCCGCGCACATATTCCCGCCAGCCGATGATCTGGCGGATAAAGCCTTCGACCGCATTCAGGGGCGCACGGCCCGCGTGATATTCCGCCTCGGCCGCGCGGCACGCCTCAAGCGGATCCAGCAGGCCGACATTGAGATAGGGCGAGAGCAGCGAATGCCAGAGCAAGGGCTCGCCCGCCAGCATCGCATCCTGATAATCGCCAAATTGGGGCAGCGCCTCAGCCATGAAGCGGGCCATATCTGCCAGTGCCCCGTCACGTGTCACCGCCAGATCAAAACCCTTGAGCGTGCCGGGATGATCGGCACAGCGCGCAGCGACCAACGCCAGCACCTCTTGCGTTACCGCATCGGGGGGATGGCCCTTGCGCCGCGGGATGAACAGGCGGGCCTCCGCGGGCTTGCGGTTCTCCGCATCATAATTCCACTGGCCACCCTCGGGCGCGTCGCCCAGCATCAACAGCCCGGTCAGGCGGCGCATCTCGCGGTAGAAAAACTCCATCCGCAATTGCTTGCGCCCCTCGACCCAGCGGCTGAAAAAGCCGGGCGGGGTGATGAAGCGGGTGTCGGGCAGTATTTCAACGGGCAGGTCGAAAGCCGCCGCCCAGCCGTCCATCGCTTGCCGGACCCGCCATTCGCCGGGCTCAGTCGCCCGAATCGCCTGCGCCTTGTGCCGGGCAAGGGCGCGCGCCACTTCGCCCGAAAAGCTGCCGCTATTTTCAGGATCGTCGAGCCGCACATAATCGACCGTCCAGCCCGCCGCCCGCAGCGCTTCTGCATGGTGGCGCATGGCCGACAGGATGAAGGCAATCTTGCGCTGGTGGTGGCGGACATAGCCGGTTTCTTCTGCCACCTCCATCATCAGCACCACGCTTGTCGCCGGGTCTGCGCCGTCAAGGGCGGAGAGGCTGAACGAAAGCTGGTCCCCCAGCACCGGGATAAGGGTGGTCATTCGCCTGCCCCTAGCGTAAAGCGCCGGGCATGACACTTAAGCATCTCGGTCAGGTCAGCGCGCTTCCGGCAAGCCCCGATGAAGCGGTGCTCGACTATCCACCCAACCCCCGGCCCGGCTCACCCTATCTGGTGCGCTTTGTGTCGCCGGAATTCACGTCGCTCTGCCCGGTGACGGGCCAGCCCGATTTCGCGCATATCGTGATTGATTATGTGCCTGGCGAAACGATCGTCGAATCAAAATCACTGAAGCTGTTCCTCGGCGCGTTCCGCAACCATGCGGGCTTCCATGAAGATTGCACGGTCGGCATCGGCCAGCGCCTTTTCCAAGAGATGAAGCCGGTCTGGCTGCGCATCGGCGGCTATTGGTATCCGCGCGGCGGCATCCCCATCGATGTCTTCTGGCAATCAGGCGCGCCGCCCAAAGACGTCTGGATTCCCGACCAGGACGTCCCCGGCTATCGCGGCCGGGGCTAATCCCACAGCGTCATTACGCCGCCGTAAAGCGAATCGGGAGGCGCTTGAGCCCGCCGACAAAAATGGACTCCGCGCGCGCCGGCTCGCCCGCCAGCTCGACCGATTTGAGACGCGGCAGCAACTCTTCCATCAAAATGCGCATTTCCATGCGGGCGAGGTGCTGGCCCAAACAGACATGGCCGCCAAAGCCAAAGCCGATCTGGGTATTGGGCGTGCGATCGGGGTTGAAGGTCATCGCATCGGGGAAGACGGCTTCATCGCGATTGCCCGAGATATAGCAGAGCATCATCCAGTCGCCGGCGTTGATCTTCTGGCCGCCAATTTCCGTATCTTCGGTCGCGGAGCGCATGAAATGCTGCACCGGCGTCGTCCAGCGGACCGCCTCTTCAATCAGCCCGGCCTTGTCCGTCTCGGCCGCGCGGTAGCGGTCGAACAAGGTGGGGTTGCGCGCCAATTCCATCATCGCGCCCGCCGTGGACGCCGACGTGGTGTCATGCCCGGCGGTCGCGACAATGATATAATAGCCGTTCAATTCCCGATCGGGGATCGGCGCGCCGTTGACAGTCGCATTGGCGAGCACTGTCGCCACATCTTCTTGGGGATTGCTGCGGCGATCCTCGGTCAATTGCTTGAAGTAGTTTTCAAAGTCCGCGATCACCATTTGCAGCATCTGCAAACCCTGCATCGGATCGGTAATTTCGGCGCGGGCGCGGTTCAGTTCCGGGTCGGTTGAGCCAAAAAGCTGCTGCGTCAGCATCAGCATGCGCGGCTCATCCTCGCGCGGCACGCCCAGAATGTTCATGACGACGCGCAACGGATAATGGAGGGCGACATCCTGTGCGAAATCGCATTCGCCACCCAAAGACAACATATGATCCACGGTCTCGCGGGCAATCTCGCGAATGCGGTCTTCCAGCGTGCGCAGGTTTTTGGGCATGAACCAAGTCTGGGTCAAAAGCCGGTATTTCATATGGTCGGGCGCATCCATCTGGACGAGCGACTTGACCAAATGCCCATCGGGAATCTGGCTGCGCACCACCTGATCGATGACGCTTTGAGTGAGCGTTGTCTGCTTAATGCCCGAGGCGAACAGCTTGTTGTTGCGGCTGACCTCCATGATATCGGCATGGCGGGTCACCGCCCAAAAGGGATCAAAGCCTGCTACCTCCGCCACCGCGAGCGGCGCATTCTGCCGCGCCCAGGAAAATTTTTCCTGCAAGCCGATCCATTCGCCATACGCCTTGGGGTCGGTGAGCGCCGTGGCAATTTCAGCCGGCAATTTTGGGGCAGCAGACATCGGTCTCTCCTTCTTATCTTCGCCCAAGGTGAAGAGAATTGGATTTCGAATCAAGACTGATCTGAAGGGGATTCCTGATCTTCCTGCCGAAACTCTTGCCCTTGGCGCGAAGCGGGACTAGATCGTCGGGCAAAGTCCGGCCGCTCCTGATGGGGCGGCCCTCATTATTTTTGGGAGAATCCCCGTGGCCCAACCGCTTATGCCCCATGCGACCGCTGCATGGCTTGTCGACAACACCGCGCTGACCTTTGAGCAGATTGCCCGTTTCTGCGGTCTGCACATCCTTGAAGTGCAGGCGATCGCTGACGAGACATCAGGCACCAAGCTGATGGGCCGCGACCCGGTGCGCGCCGGTGAGCTGACCATGGCCGAGATCGAAAAAGGTCAGGCCGACGCCAATTATGATCTGGTGATGGTGAAGGCGCCCGAAGCCCCGACCCGGACCAAGGGCCCGCGCTACACGCCGGTATCCAAGCGTCAGGACAAGCCCGATGGCGTGGCGTGGCTGATCCGCAACCACCCCGAATTGTCGGATGGTCAGATCGGCAAGCTGATCGGCACGACGCGGACGACGATCCAAGCCATCCGGGAACGGACCCACTGGAATATCGCTGACATCACGCCGAAAGACCCGGTTGCGCTGGGCCTTTGCTCGCAGCGCGAGTTGGACGCTACGGTTGCCAAGGCCGCCAAGATGAAAGGCATCAAGGCCGCCGAAGACACGCGCCTGGAAGGTGACCGTGCCGCCCTGATCGAAGAGCTGCGCGCTGAGCGCGACGCCGCGGCGCGTGCAGCAGACGCCGCAGCAGCGCAAGCGGAGGCCGAGCTTGGTGGACAAGCCGACGCCTGAACTTGAAACACCCGATTCGTCGCTGACGGCCGATGACAGCTTCACGGCCACCAGCAGCGCAGGGCTGACCTATCCCTGGGGCGATTTCGCGCCGGGGCTTGGGAAGACCCACCGCATCGCCGAGGGGGTTAGCTGGGCGCGGATCCCGATGCCCGGCTCTTTGGGCCATATCAACAGCTGGCTGCTCGACGATGCGGATGCCGAAGGCGAAGGCGTGACCGTTGTCGATTCCGGGATGCTCCTGCGCGATTGCAGCGATGCATGGAAAGCCCTGTTCACCGGCGATCTGTCTGAAACGCGCGTGACGCGGGTGTTGGGCACCCATCTCCACCCGGACCATATCGGGCTGGCGGGCTGGCTGTGCAAAAAATTTGACGCCGATCTGTGGATGACGCGCGGTGAATGGCTGACCGCGCGGATGCTCATCGGCGACGTCCGCGACGATGCGCCGCTGGCCTATCTCCAGATGCAGCGGGCAGCGGGCTGGGATGAGGACACCGTCGCCGATATGGCCGGGCAAGGCTGGGGGCGCTTTACCCGCATGGTCTTTGAGATGCCCGCAAGCTACCGCCGCCTGCAAGATGGCCAGATTCTGCAAATGGGGGCGCATCGCTGGCGGGTGGTCGTCGGCTCGGGCCATAGCCCGGAACATGCCTGCTTGCTGAATGAAGCGTCGGGCGTGCTGATCTCGGGCGATCAGGTGTTGCCGCGGATCAGTTCCAACGTTTCGGTCAATTTGTCAGAGCCGGAATCAGACCCGCTTGGCGAATGGCTGACCTCGATCGACAAGCTTTTGCTCTTGCCTGATGATCTGTTGATCTGCCCGGCGCATGGCGAACCTTTTTACGGGCTCCACACCCGGTTGCGCGCCCTGCGCGATGAACATCATCGGCGGCTGGACGATGTCCACACGGCGCTGGCCAAAAAGCCACTTCGGGCGGTGGATTGTTTCCCCTTGCTCTTCAACCGGCCGATTGGCGGGCATAATCGCGACCTTGCGACCGGCGAAGCGACCGCACACCTCAACCGCCTCTTGGCGGATGGCCGTGCCCGGCGTGAGGCGGTTGATGGCGTACACTGGTTCCACGCCGCCTAAGCCCACAGTCTAAGCTGGCGCCAGAAGCTCAGCTCTCGCCCAAATCGATATCGAAGATGGACGACATCGCCATCACGCGGCGGGCAGCCATGCGCGCGACGCGCAGGGTTTCGGCCTTGCGCCGTGCACCCGCGAGCGGACGCGGCGCTGCCTCCCGCAAAATCGCGGCGTCATAGCGGTCGGCAAGGATCAGGCCGGTCTGCTCGGGGGCAAGCTCTTCCCTGTCGAACAGGGTCAGGTCGAAACCTTGCGGCACAGCCCAGAAATAGCGATCACAATAATCGAGATAATCAGGCCATTTACCGTCGCCCAACAAATCGGCGCGCGACACCTTCACCTCGATGATGATGATCTCCCCTTTGGGCCCCAGCGCCATGATATCGGCACGGCGACCATTGCCCAAAGGGACTTCCGGTACGCCCAAAATGTCTTGCCGATAGAGCAAGCGGGACACGCCGCGCACAACATCGGCAGCGACAAGGCGATCAGAAGCATCGGTCATCAGACCGTCCTAAGCTGCGAAGAGCAGGGCGCAAGGTGAAAGGGAGGCGCAAGGCCTCCCCCGATCAACGGTAGAAAACGTGGTTGCCGACCGCGGCGATCCGCTCCATCCGCCAGCCGGGGCGAACGCGGCGAGCATGAAAATAAAGCGCATTATCGACGCTCGACTCCCAAAGGCCATTGGCCGCGATATGCGCGATGGCCAGAGCTGTCTGCCAATGACGACTGGCGCGCGCGACAGGCGGGAAGCCATTGCCGCGCACGAAAGAAAATTGGCCCGGCTGGAAGATCACGCCGCACACACTCGCCGGGAAACGACCCGACCGGGTGCGGTTAAGGATCGTCTGCGCAACCGCGAGCTGGCCATCAAGGCTTTCGCTCTTGGATTCGAAATAAACGGCCGTCGCAAGGCATTCCGCTTCACGATTGGCAGCGGGTGTGCCGGAGAAGCGGGCAACAAGACCTGCAAGGCTCAGGGCTTCGGTTGTGGATTCGGTGGTTTCAGGAATCTGGATGTCCGCCAGCGGTGCGGCCTCTGCGGCACGGGGCTCAACCGCTTTCTGCGGGAGCAGCCGGGAGTCAACGACACCGGGGGTTTCATTCGCCCAGACCGGATCGGCCGGAGCAAGGGCAGCAAGGGCGCCCAAAACAGGAAGGGACAGCATGGCGAGTGCAGCTGTCAATCGGGTGGTTCGCATTCTGACTTCACAATGGGCAGAGGTCTGGGCCGGGCCGCGCAAAAAACCGGAGCGGTCGGGACATTCCCCTGTCTGCATTCGTGCCCAAAACCCCTTACGCGGGCGGCGACACGGCGATGCGGATTATCGTGAGGGGGCTTTCGGAGTCAGGGCGGCCCAAGTCAACGATCGCCGTCCATTTCCACGGCGAACTGTGCGGCATGTGCGATATCCAGTTCAACGATCCATAAATCGGGGTCGCTTCTTTGCCGCAACGCACAAATTTTTGAAATTTCTTCTTCTTTTTCAATTACTTGAGAAGAAACTTGAGTCCAGCGATATGCCCCATCGGCTTGCCAGATACGCTCCCAAACCCCTGTATTTACGCCATTTTCCAACGTCACGAGGAGCAAGGCGCCCGCTGTTTCGTCGCCTTTCGCAAGGACAGCCGCCATGCCGCCTGCGGCGTTCACCTGGCGGATCAGCGCATTGACATAAAGCCCCGTGGCAAGGCGCGGAGACATGATACCGCGCCGCGGGGCGTCAGGCCGCGTCGCGGGTTTGGCTGGCAGCGAACAGCGCGTAAATCGCGTCTGCCGAGCCGGCGCCGCGCAGCTTGGCGACAAAGGTCCGATCGCGGAGCCAACGGCTCACCTGGGCCAGCGCCTTTAAATGTTCCGACCCTGCATCAGGGGGTGACAAGAGGCAGAAAACAAGATCAACCGGCAAATCATCAATCGCTTTTACGTCAACGGGTTCGGCAAGCTGGACGAAGAGACCGACGACGTGGTTGAGCCCCTCCAGCTTGCCATGGGGAATGGCGACGCCCCCGCCAAAGCCCGTCGAACCAAGCCGTTCCCGCTCCGTCAAGCGATCGACAACGTCAATCGCCACCAGCCCATATTCGCGCTCAGCGATCTGCCCCAGATGCTGGAACAGCGCCTTGGCATTCGCCATATGGGCCCCGGCCGTCACCGCACCGGGGGCAAGGAGAGAAGCAATCTCTGTCATCGACTATCCAGACTGGAAATTTGGAGCGGGCCTTTAGCACAATCGCGAATGACCGCAAGCACCGAGGCGCTAGCGGCCCGGCTGCGGCTCCACCCAGCCAATCGTCCCGTCATGGCGCCGATACACCATGTTGAGGACCCCCGTTCCCGCGTTCTTGAACAACAAGGCGTTGGTGTGGCGAAGATCGAGCATCATGACCGCATCAGAAACGCTCGCTTCGGGCACATCGACGCGGGTTTCCGCGATAATGATGGGGTTGTCTTCGGGCGTCACCTCTTCCGTTTGGATCGGCTCGAACACCGTATAGCTTGCATTGTCTTCGGGCGCCGCAACAGCGTGTGGTCCGTGATGATCGTCGCGCAGGCGGCGCTTATACCGGCGCAGCTGCTTTTCAACCTTGTCCGCCGCGCCGTCAAAGGCGTGATGCGCCTCGTTCGGGCTGCTCCCCGATGCTTTCAGGACAACCCCTTTGACGACATGCATCACAATGTCGCACACAAATCCATGGTCGTGCGGGCCTTTGCTGAACGTCGCTTGGGCTGAATGCGCGCGCGCGAAATATTTGGTCGCAATTCCCTGAAGCCTGTCCCCGACATGGGCGCGGAGAGCGTCCCCCGTATCGACCTGATGACCCGAAACACGGATTTCCATATCTCTCTCCTTTCAAGACTCTAGCTAGGAACGGTTGTTCAGGATTCAACTCAAGCGGCGGCGAGATCCTCCTCATCCCGGCCAAGCGCCCAAAGGGGATCGCTGATCTTGGCAACAAAGGCGGCGTGGCGCTCCAGCTCTTCCGGGCTCGCCGCATGGGGGCGGGCCGGTCGCGCTGGGCGCTGGGTTGTGAGGGGGCGTTCAGCCTCGGCGCGCACGGGGCCCGGACCATGATCAGCCAACCCCAAGCCGATCTGCCGACCGCCAGTCAATTCCACATAGACTTGAGCCAAGAGCTGCGCGTCGAGCAATGCGCCGTGCTTGATCCGGTGCGACCGATCGATCCCGAAACGGGTGCACAACGCATCGAGGCTATGCTTGGCGCCTGGGAATTTGGTGCGCGAAAGCCCCAGCGTATCAATCATCCGCGCAGGCGCGATGTCGGGCCGGTTGATCCGCGACAGTTCATGGTTGAGGAAAGCAAAGTCGAACGACGCGTTATGCGCGACGAGCGGGCTATCTTCCAGAAAGTCCAGCAGATCTTCCACAAGATCACCGAACAGGGGCTTATCCGCCAAAAAGGCATCCGACAGGCCGTGCACCGCCTGCGCTTCCGGCGGCATGGATCGTTCTGGATTGAAATAGGCATGGAAGGTCCGCCCGGTCTCAACCCGGTTGACCATCTCCACACAGCCGATTTCAACAAGCCGATCGCCGGAAGCGGCGTTGAGCCCTGTCGTTTCGGTATCAAAAACGACTTCACGCATCGGCAGGACTATCGGCGCTTTCTTCGCTGAAGGCAAGCGACGAGACGACGAACCGCTGCGCGGGTTTCCATCATCGATGTTCCCGTCTCAATCACATGGTCCGCCTTTTGCCGTTTGACATGGTCTGGCACCTGCAAGCGGCGGATATGGCGCAGCTTCACCGCCGTCATCCCCTTGCGCCGCAGCACCCGCCGGCGCTGCAAAAAGCCATGCGCCGAGACAACAACCGTCACATCCACTTGTTTGGCCCCACCCTTTTCAAACAGCAGCGGAATATCAAGAACAACCAATGGTCGCGCCCGGTTGCGCAGCAAGAAACGCTGGCGGGCATGATAGACGGCAGGGTGAACAATGTGTTCCAGCGCGCGCAGCGCGTCGGGATTGCCGAGCACGGCAGCCCCTAATTTCTGACGATCAACGCCGCTTGGCCCTGTCGTGCCGGGAAAATGTGCTTCGATGCGATCGACAAGCGCGCCGCCCGGCCCCTGCAATTTATGGACCTCCGCATCGGCATCGAACACAGGCACGCCCAATTGACGGAACATCGCCGACACCGCCGATTTGCCCATGCCGATCGATCCGGTCAGGCCAATCCGAATCATGCGAGGAGCCTTTCGCGCAGCTCCTCATCCCGATCGCGCGGGGGGGCAACGCCGAAGAAAAGTTCAAAGGCAATGGCCGCCTGGCCCACCAGCATTTCAAGCCCGTCAACGGTCTGGAGCCCGCGGGCCTCGGCGGCCGCGAGGAGCGGCGTTACGAGCGGTGCATAGACGATGTCGTAGACAAGGGCGTCTTCCGGCAGCGGAGCAAGGTCAGGCTCGAAAGGTGGCTGGCCAGCCATGCCCAGCGACGTCGTGTTGACGAAAAGCGCGGCGCTGGGGAGGGGTGCATCGAGCGGCTTCACCTCCCCTTTTAGGCCGAACCGCGCCAAAAGGGCAGCCCCCTTCAGCGCATTGCGGGCCAACAAGGTGACCGGGCCGATCCCGATGCGCGACAGGGCAAAGAGCACAGCGTGCGCTGCCCCTCCAGTGCCCACCACAATCGCCGGGGCACCCGCCAACGGCAAATCCGCCAACGGGCCGTAAAAACCGCCGGCATCGGTGTTGGTGCCAAAAAGCGCACCGTCCTCATGACGGGCAACCGTATTCATCGCACCGATCGAACCCCGGATGTCGCCTGGATCCGCGATATGATCCATCACCGCAATTTTGTGAGGCAAAGTCACGTTGCACCCCCGCCAATTTGGATCATCACGGCGGGACGCAATAAAATCACCCAAGGCATCCGGCGTCACATGGGTTGCACGATACGCTGCATCAATCCCCAGCGTCTCGAGCCAAAAGCCATGGATTAGGGGCGATTTGCTGTGCTTGATCGGATCACCGATTACTTCGGCATAGGGCTTGGTCATTGGGGGATAAGTCCCGTCTCTCTTAAAAAGGCGAGCAGCGGCAGGAGCGGCAGGCCGATAATCGTAAACTGGTTCCCCTCTATCGCCTCGAAGAGCTGGATGCCACGCCCCTCGATACGATAGCCGCCAACACCTGAAAGCAGACCGTCGCCCTCGGCGTCGAGATAGGATTGAATGAAGGCCGGGGATAAAGGCCGCATGGTCATCCGCGCCGCTTCAACATGACGCCAGATCACCACCCCTTTTTGCGCGATGCTCATCGCTGCAAACAGGCTGTGGGTCCGCCCTGATAAGCGCGCGAGTTGCGCCGCCAACGCCTCATGGGAGGGGGCTTTGTCGAACATCTCCCCCGTATCGAGCGCGAGGGTTTGGTCGCACCCAAGGACGAACGCCTCGGGCCGCAAGGTGGAAACGGACAAGGCCTTCATGTCCGCCAACCCCTGGGCGAGTGTCGTCGCATCAGCGCCAGCCGCGCGAAGCCGCGCCTTTTCGGCCTCCTCATCGCACGCCGCCGCTAGGGCCTCATGGGGGACGCCCGCCGCAGCCAAGAGCGCCCGTCGGCCTGCGCTTTGCGATGCAAGGATCAGCGTCATGAGAGCGCACCCCGGCGCTCGGCATAGATGTTGATGATCGCCGCCGCGGCTTCCTCGATCGACCGCCGTGTCATATCGATCACGGGCCAATCATTATCGGCGAACATTCGTCGGGCATAGGCTGTCTCGCGGGTCACCGCCTCTTGATCGACATAATCGGTATCAGGTGCCTGATTGAGGGCAAGCAAGCGATTACGGCGGATCTGGACCAGCCGTTCAGGATTGGTGATCAACCCGACGACGAGGGGATTTTTCAGCCGAAACAGAAGATCAGGCGGCGGGCTTTCGACAACAATCGGGATGTTCGCCGTTTTGTACCCGCGATTGGCGAGATAAATGGACGTTGGGGTTTTCGAGCTGCGCGATACACCAGCGAGAATGATGTCCGCTTTTTCCCAATTCTCCCAATTGAGCCCATCATCATGGGCAATGGTGAACTGGATCGCTTCGACGCGTGCAAAATAGGCATCGTCTAGAAGATGCTGGAGGCCGGGCCGAGCCTTGACCTTCTTTCCCAGCACGCTCGACAGGGCGTCCATCACCGGGTCAATCGCCCCCACATGGGGGAGGCCCAATGCGGTGCAGCGCTGCTCCAGCGCTTCTCGAATATCCGCATTGACGACCGTGAACAGGACAAGTCCCGGGTTTTGCGCAATCTCCCCCATGATCCGCTCGACAGCACCTGGGGTTCGGACCATCGGCCAATAATGGCGAACAGGTTCGACATCGTCGAACTGAGCCAGCGCCGCTTTGACAACGGTTTCCAACGTCTCGCCTGTCGAGTCAGAAACCAAATGGAGATGCAATCGGGACAATATGCTGCGCCTATGTGGATAAGCCTGAGGGTAAGGGCTAGCGGAAAGCTGTTGAGGAGTGCAAGCGCCCCCATTCGGATCAAATCACGGAGTCTTCTCCACACCCTTGCCAACAGATGTCCGAATTCATCCGTGCTTGTGGATAATGGGGACAGCGGCAACCGACTCCGAGCGTCATCGCCGCTAACTGCGCGTCAAGCTGTGTATAGAAAGGCGAGAGACGACGAATTCCCGCAATATGCCCGCCAACAATCATCAACATCCTTTCAGAGTCTTTATTAATTGAATAGGGGGAGAGCCATGAGCGATACCCAGATCCGAAAACCCCTTCTCGAAACGCTGAAAGGCCATCGTGCTGATCGCCTGCCGATGTGGCTCATGCGGCAGGCGGGGCGCTACCTCCCCGAATATCGCGCCTTGCGTGCGGACAAGGGCGGCTTTCTGGAACTGGTGCACGATAGTGCCGCCGCGGCGGAAGTCACGCTGCAGCCCATTCGCCGCTTCGGCTTTGACGGCGCGATCCTCTTTTCCGACATTCTCGTCATCCCGCACGCCTTGGGGCAAGATTTGTGGTTCGAGGCAGGCGAAGGCCCCCGGTTGGCCCCCAAGCTGGTCGATGCCACGCTCAATAGCCTCACCAAGGCCCCTGAGCGCCTCTCTCCGGTCATTGAGACGGTGCGGCAGGTCAAGGCCCTGCTTCCTCCCCAAACCACGTTCCTGGGCTTTGCAGGGAGCCCCTGGACGGTGGCGACCTATATGGTGGCTGGGCAAGGGAGCCGTGAACAGGCCGAAACCCGGCGCTTCGCTTATCGCGACCCGCAAGCCTTTCAGACAATTATCGATGCTATTGCAGATCTGACAGTCGACTATCTTTCGGACCAGATTGAGGCGGGCGTCGAAGCGGTTCAGCTGTTCGACAGCTGGTCTGGCAGCCTCAGCCCCAGCCAGTTTGAACATTGGGTGATCGCCCCGACAGTCCGGATCATCAAGGCTCTTAAGGCCCGCCACCCGAACGCTGTTGTGATCGGCTTTCCCAAAGGCGCAGGCGGAAAGCTCCCCGCTTATGCGCGTGAAACCGGGGCAGATGCGATTGGCCTTGATGAAACGGTTGACCCGGTTTGGGCACATCAGAGCTTACCTGTTGGCCTCCCGGTTCAAGGTAATCTCGATCCCCTGGCATTGATCGCGGGTGGGCCGGTGCTGGACGCAGCTGTAACGCGGATCATTGACGCGTTTGCCGAGCGCCCCCATGTGTTCAACCTTGGCCATGGAATTTTGCCGGATACGCCTATCGCCCATGTCGAGGCGCTGGTCGCGCAGGTCCGAAGGGTGAGATAAGATGATTGCAGCGATGATCGGTTTGCTTGGCAATGCCTATCTCTGGGTGAAGGCTGGGCATCTCATCTTCGTCATCTTCTGGATGGCAGGTCTCTTCATGATGCCGCGCTTCTTCGTCTATCATCAGGAATGCGCGCCCGGCAGCGCTGAAGAACGGCTTTGGGTGGACCGCGAAGCCCGTTTGTTGCGGATCATCCTCAAGCCTTCGATGATCATTACATGGGTGTTCGGCATCGCGCTGGCGCTGGATATCGGCGCATTGGCGCAGGGCTGGTTCCATCTGAAGCTTCTCGCCGTGGTCGGTTTATCGGCCTATCATGGCTGGATGGTCGGCTATGCGCGTAAGCTGGCAGCGGGGGAGCGGCGCCTGTCGGGCAAGACGCTCCGCATCGTCAATGAAGTGCCGGGGATGGCCGCTGTCGTCATTGTCGTCATGGCGATCGTTAAACCCTTTTAACCCAGCGAAAGCTTCGCGGAACATCGGCTTGACTTCGGTTTTAGCCAAGCCTAACCGAACAAGACCGCTCGGCCGTTCGTGCCTTGATTGCAGCGCTTTTCGTGAATGCTCCTGCTGCCGCGGTTCTCCATCCCTCCGATAATCGGACCTTTGCCATGATGCACTTGAAAGAACTGAAAAAGAAAACCCCGGCTGAACTCGTCGAAATGGCGGAGGAACTGGGTGTTGAAGGCGCGTCGACCCTGCGCAAGCAGGATTTGATGTTTGCGATCCTGAAAGTTGAAGCCGAGAATGGTGAAGAAATTATCGGCGAAGGTACGATTGAAGTGCTGTCGGACGGCTTTGGCTTCTTGCGCGCACCGGAATCCAACTATCTTGCCGGACCAGACGATATTTATGTTTCGCCCAATATGGTCCGCAAATTCGGGCTGCGCACCGGCGATACCGTCGAAGGCGAAATCCGCGGCCCCAAAGATGGTGAGCGTTATTTCGCGCTGACGACGATCAAGTCGATCAACTTTGACGATCCCGATGTCGTCCGCCACCGCGTCAACTTCGATAACCTGACGCCGCTTTATCCAGATGAGCGCCTAAAGCTCGATACGCTCGACCCGACTGTTAAGGACAAGTCGGCCCGCGTCATCGACATCATTTCGCCGCAGGGCAAGGGCCAGCGCGCGTTGATCGTGGCGCCGCCGCGCACGGGTAAAACGGTGCTGCTCCAGAACATCGCCAAGGCGATTACGGACAATCACCCGGAAGTCTTCCTGCTCGTTCTCCTCGTCGATGAACGCCCGGAAGAAGTCACCGATATGCAGCGCTCGGTCAAGGGCGAGGTCATCTCGTCCACCTTTGACGAGCCTGCGTCGCGTCACGTTCAGGTCGCCGAAATGGTGATCGAAAAGGCGAAGCGTCTGGTGGAGCATAAAAAGGATGTGGTCATCCTGCTCGACTCGATCACGCGTCTGGGCCGCGCTTACAACACGGTTGTGCCGTCATCGGGCAAGGTGTTGACGGGGGGTGTCGATGCCAATGCGTTGCAACGTCCGAAGCGCTTCTTTGGTGCGGCACGTAACATTGAAGAAGGCGGCTCGCTCTCGATCATTGCAACCGCGCTGATCGATACCGGCAGCCGCATGGACGAAGTCATCTTTGAAGAGTTCAAGGGCACCGGCAACTCGGAAATCGTGCTCGACCGCAAGGTTGCAGACAAGCGCATCTTCCCGGCGCTGGACGTCGGCAAGTCCGGCACCCGTAAGGAAGAATTGCTGGTTGAAAAGGACAAGCTCACCAAGATGTGGGTGCTGCGCCGGATCCTGATGCAGATGGGCACGGTTGATGCGATGGAGTTCCTTCTCGACAAGATGAAGGATTCCAAAACCAACGACGATTTCTTCGACAGCATGAACCAGTAATCAAGGCCGTTTCGAGACATGATGGACTTTGTTTTCGCCACGCTGTCGGCAGCGGCGTCAACCCCGGAACCGGGCGCGCTTGCGACGATCTGGGGTCATATTGTCGCAGATTTCTCTAACATCACCCAACCTGCTGCCTTTGCGGCATTTGTTCAGGTGCTGTTGATCGACCTCGTCCTCGCGGGGGACAACGCCATCGTTGTCGGCGCGTTGGCGGCCGGCCTGCCGGCGGATCAACGCAAGAAGGTGATTGTGATCGGCGTCGTTGCGGCGCTGGTGCTGCGCATCATTTTTGCCCTTACCGTCAGCTGGCTATTGGGGATTGTCGGCCTGGTGCTGGCCGGTGGCCTCCTCCTCCTTTGGGTGGCGTGGCGGATGTACCGCGACATCCATCACGGTGCAGCGACGGAATCGCCGGGCTCGCCTGAGATTAAGGGCGACGAGGAGTCAGGGCTGCCCGCGGCGAAAAGCTTTGCCGCCGCCGCCTGGTCGGTCGCGATTGCAGACGTGTCGATGAGCCTCGATAATGTCCTCGCCGTCGCGGGTGCAGCGCGCGACCACCCCGGCATTTTGATCGTCGGTTTGATCTTTGCGGTTGCCTTGATGGGCGTCGCCGCCAACATCATCGCCCAATATATTGAGCGCTATCGCTGGATTGCCTGGGTCGGCTTGGCGGTGATCGTTTACGTGGCCGGCAAGATGATTTGGGAAGGCTTCCACGAAGTGCAGCCGCATCTTCTGGCGGTCGCGGGGCTCTAGCGCACTAAAGCCCCGCATCGCCTCCCTTATCCTAAATGGGTGGCGAAAAACGCTTCGGTTCGGCCATCGGCGAGGGCGGCGCCTTCGGGGTGGCGGCGGTTGCCCATTTCAGCGGCGAAGCCATGGTCGAGCCCGATATAATCATGCAGCGTCACCTTGGGGTGGACGCCCAATACGCCGTGGATAGCAGCCTGGGCCTCGGGCCCGACAAAATGATCCGCCGTCGGGATATGGAGCATGAGCGGGTTGGCGATGGCGTGGCTTTCCTCCAGCATGGTTTCGATCATCACGCCATAATAGCCGACCGCCGCATCGATATCGGTGCGGGTCGCTGCCATATAGGCGAGCCGGCCACCGAGGCAGAAGCCCACCAACCCAATTTTGGCGACCGGCGGATACCCGGCGATCCCGCCGCGGATCGCCGTGATTGCGGCTTCGATATCGATCACCCCATCATTGGCGTCATATTGCTGAAAATAGCCAAAGGCCTGGTTGAGTTCGGCCTCAATGTCGGGGTTGAGCTCAACCCCCGGCGCGAATCGCCAGAAGATATCGATCGCAACCGCGAGATAGCCCTTGGCGGCCCAGCTATCGCATTTGCGGCGGATGCCTTCGTTCACGCCGAAGATTTCCGGCACGACGAGGATCGCGGCCTTGGCGGGGCTGGTCGGGGTGGCAATATAGGCGTTCATCTCACCAATCTTGGTCATGCTCATATCAATCTGGTCCTTTTCTCAGGGGGAAGCTGGGCATATTCGAAATCGAGCAGCCAGCTTTTGGTGCGCGGGCCATCGCCCGCGGAATAATATTCCGGGCCCGCCGCAGAGGTCACGCGATGGCACGGAATGATAAGGGGATAGGGGTTGGTTTTACATGCCTGACCTACCGCCCGGGCGATCGAGCCCTGTGCCGCAGCAACCTCCCCATAGGTGCGGGTTTCGCCATAAGGAATGGCCGCAATCGCGGTGCGGAGCCGCTGTCCTTCGGCGTGGGCCAGATCGACAAGCGGCACATCGAACGCGTGGCGTGTGCCTGCAAACCAGCCGGTAAGCTGGTCTATCGCGCGGGCGATCACGGGGTGGTTGGTGTCGCCGCTCAGCGTGCCCCCCGCCTTGCCGCCGGGCAGACGCAGGCCAAGCAGGGCCGCATCATCCGCGACCAACCAGATCGGGCCGAGCGGGCTTTCCATCGCGGCAGTTGCGGTTGGGCGGCGCATGGCGCACAGATGGGACGAAATTGACGTCGGCTCAAGGGGAGTTGTAGCGATGAAGTTCAATATCGAGGTGGATTGCACGCCTGAAGAAGTGCGCCGGTTGATTGGCCTTCCCGATCTCACCGAGGTTCACCAAGCCTATCTCGACCAGATGAAAGACATGATGGCCAAGGGGCTGACCCCGGATATGGTCGACACGATGGTGCGCAATTGGATGCCCGGCGGCGCGGCCAGCATGGATTTTGTGCAGAACCTGATGAAGGGCCTGTCGACACCCAAGCCGAAGGACTGAGTTTCCCCCTTTTATGCCGGGTTCCGACACGATTTTTGCGCTTTCGAGCGGGCTGCCGCCGGCGGGCATCGCCGTTATTCGCATCAGCGGGCCGCGCGCTGGGGCCGCGCTTACCGCGCTTGGCGGGCCGCTGCCGAAGCCGCGCCGCGCAACGGCACGGCGGCTCCACGATGCGCAGGGCGCACCCTTGGACGATGCACTGGTGCTGTGGCTGCCCGGCCCTGCGAGCGCGACGGGCGAGGATGTGGCGGAACTCCACCTCCATGGTGGCCGCGCGGTCGTTGCAGCCGTCCTTTCCGAAATGGCTCTGATTCCCGGCTGCCGTCCTGCGCGTGCGGGGGAGTTTACCCGCCGCGCTTTTGAAAATGGTCGGATCGATCTGGCGGAAGCCGAAGGGCTGGCGGACCTCCTGGCCGCGGAAACCGACGTGCAAAGGCAATCCGCGTTGGTGCTGGCCGAAGGGGGGCTGGGACGGCTGGTCGCGACGTGGGAGCGGCAGTTGCTCGCCGAATCAGCGCGGATCGAGGCGCTGCTCGACTTTGCGGATGAGGGGGATGTCGCGGCTGATGACCCGAGCACCGCAGCGCTTGAGGCGCTGGCGGCGGCGCTCAAAAGCCATTTGGCGGCGCCCCCTGCGGAGCGGCTTCGCGATGGGGTGAGGGTTGTCCTCGCAGGGCCGCCAAATTCAGGAAAATCTAGCTTATTCAATTACTTATTGGGCCGTGAGGCAGCGATTGTCACCCCCATAGCTGGGACAACGCGCGACCGTCTGGAAGCGCCGATCTCGCTTGATGGTGTTCCGCTGTTGCTGATCGATACTGCGGGGCTGCGCGCGGAAACGCCGGACGCTGTCGAAGCGATCGGCATCGCCCGGTCGGGCGAGGCGATGGCGGCCGCAGATATCCTCCTCTGGCTGGGGCCAGCTGAAGACGCACCACCCGGCGCGCTTCTTATCGCCACCAAGGTGGATTTGGATAAAGGGTCGCGGGCGGGGATCCCTCTCTCTGTTGTCACGGGGGAGGGGGTAGCCCTGTTGCGCGAGGCGATCGTCACCGCCGCCAGGGCTTTATTGCCGCGGCCGGGCGCCTTGGCGCTCAATGCCCGGCATCGCGGCGTGATTGCGGAGGTTGCGGCTGCGCTGGACGAGGCGCTCGCAACTGCTGACCTTCTGATCCGGGCGGAAGCGCTGCGACTGGCGCGCCAGCGGCTTGATGCGCTGACGGGGCGGTCGGGGGTTGAATCGATGCTCGATGCGCTGTTCGGGGCCTTCTGCATCGGAAAATAAGGCAAGGCTGGGCCTGTTTCACGTGAAACATATTTGACCTTCGCGCTGCCGCTGCGTAGCGCGACGGCATGAGTCGGTCCTTTGATGTTATCGTGGTGGGCGGCGGACATGCCGGGTGCGAAGCGGCGGCGGCCGCGGCCCGGATGGGTGCGCGCACGGCGTTGGTCAGCTTTCGGCGGGATATGATCGGCGCGATGTCGTGCAACCCGGCGATCGGCGGCCTCGGCAAGGGGCATCTGGTTCGGGAAGTCGACGCCTTTGATGGCATTTTGGCGCGTGCGGCCGATGCGGCGGCGATCCACTACCGGATGCTCAATGCGTCGAAAGGGGCGGCCGTTCAGGGCCCACGGATTCAGGCGGACCGCCAGCTATTCCGTGCGGCGATCCATGAGATGCTTGGGGCACAGGCCGGGCTGGAGATTATCGAAGGCGAAGCGGCATCGCTTCTGCTCGACGGCGCTACACCTTGCGGCTTGGTGCTCGCGGATGGAAGCGCGCTTTCGGCCAAGGCGATCGTGTTGGCCACTGGCACCTTTCTCAACGGTAAGATGTTTTGCGGTGAGGCGCAGAGCGTTGGCGGGCGGGTTGGCGAAGCCGCAGCGCAAGCGTTGGGCGATCAGCTCCGGGCGGCAAAGCTTCCCATGGGCCGGTTGAAAACGGGGACGCCGCCGCGGCTCGACGGTCGCACGATCGACTGGGCCGCGCTCGATGTGCAGGAAAGCGATGGGGAAAGTTGGACCTTTTCAGACCTCACCACCCGCCGCGCGGTGCCTCAGCTCTGGTGCGCCATCACCCGGACAACGCCCGAGACGCACGCTGTTATTCGGGCCGCGCTCGACCGCTCGCCGCTGTTCTCGGGGGCGATTGAGGGGCAGGGGCCGCGCTATTGCCCGTCGATTGAGGATAAGATCCACCGCTTTGGGGATCGGGATGGGCACCAGGTGTTTCTGGAGCCGGAAGGGCTGGACGACCCCCTCGTCTATCCGAACGGCATTTCGACATCGCTCCCCGCCGATGTCCAGCTTGCCTTTTTGCGAACGATGAAGGGGCTGGAGGCAGTTGAGATTGCGCAGCCCGGTTATGCCGTGGAATATGATCATATCGATCCGCGCGCGCTTCACCCGACACTTGAGCTGCGCGACATGGCGGGGCTGTTCTGTGCGGGCCAGATCAACGGCACAACCGGCTATGAAGAAGCGTCTGCGCAGGGGCTTGTCGCGGGGCTGAACGCGGCAGCCAAGGCACTGGGGAAAGACCCCCTGATCCTCGATCGGGCGAGTTCATATATCGGCGTCATGATCGACGACCTTGTTCTGCAGGGCATTACGGAGCCCTATCGCATGCTGACAGCGCGGGCGGAATATCGGCTCCGGCTGCGCGCGGACAATGCGGCGACGCGGCTTACCCCGCTGGCGCTGGCTGTGGGCTGCGTGTCTGAGGCGCGGCGCGACTGGTTTGTTTCACGTGAAACAGAGCGCCAGCAGCTTCGGGACGCGCTTGACCATCGGGTATCGGGAGCGGAATTGGCGGCGCTCGGGGTGGATGTCCGTGAAAAGGGGGAGCGGCAGCCCCTCTTTGATTGGCTCCGCTTTGTCACGTTGACGCGTGCTCAGCTGACCAAGCTCCTCCCTGCAACCGCACCCATGGCCGACGCCGTTGTCAGCGAAGTGATGGAGGATGCCCGCTACGCGCCCTATATCGCGCGTCAGGACGCCGAGATTCGGGAGATGCGGGCCAATGACGCCATCTCTCTGGCCGGGATTGATTACCGGGCGGTGCCGGGGCTGTCGAACGAAATGGTTGAGCGATTGTCCGCAGCGCGCCCCGCAACGCTTGGCGCGGCGGAGCGGGTTCGCGGGATCACGCCCGCAGCGCTGGCGGCGATCCTTGTTCAGGCCAAGCGGGTGGCGGCATGACGGAAGAGGAGGCGCAGGCCTGGCTGGCTGATGTGCTCGGCGCACCGCCTGAGACGCTGGCCCGGCTTGCGGCCTATCGGGCGCTTGTTCTGGCAGAAACGGCGCACCAGAACCTGATCGCGCGGTCGACCTTCGACGTCTTCTGGACTCGGCATATCGTCGATAGTGCGCAGCTTCTCACGCATCTTGACGGCGCGCCTGAGGGGGATTGGCTCGATCTCGGCGCGGGCGCCGGGCTGCCGGGGATCGTCGTGGCGCTGCTGGGTGATCGCAAGGTGCATCTGGTGGAAGAGCGCAAGGGCCGGATCGGCTTCCTCAACCGGGTGGTCGAGGCGCTTGGGATCAGCAACGCCCAAGTCCATGGCTGCAAAGTGGAGGCGCTGACACACGCGCCTGCGGCCATCATCACGGCGCGGGCCTTTGCGCCCTTGCCCAAATTGCTCACCTTGGCGGCGCGCTTTTCTCGACCGGAAACACTGTGGCTACTGCCCAAGGGGCGCTCCGCGCGCGAGGAGGTGGAAAAGGTCCGCGGAACGTGGCAGGGTGTGTTCCACGTGAAACAGAGTATCACCGATGCGGAAGCCGCGATTGTCGTGGCGCAGGGGATCAGGAAGGTGGCGGGGACATGATCCGGATAGCAGTGGCGAACCAGAAAGGCGGGGTTGGCAAGACGACCTCGGCGATTAACCTGGCGACGGCGCTGGCCGCGATTGGGTGGCGGACGCTGCTGATCGACCTTGATCCCCAAGGTAATGCGTCCACCGGCCTTGGCGTGGGGCAGGGGCAACGCGCGCAATCAAGCTATGACGTCCTCCTTGGCGACGCCAATGTGGTGGATGCCGCGATCGAGACGCGGATTCCGGGGCTGTCCGTGCTGCCCGCGACGGTCGATCTCTCCGGCGCCGAAGTGGAATTGGTGGATGTCGCGCAACGCTCTCATCGGCTCAGCGCCGCGCTTGAAGCGGTGCCGGCGGGCCATTGGGACATCGCCATTATCGATTGTCCCCCGTCGCTTGGTTTGTTGACGATCAACGCGCTCGTGGCGGCCCAGTCCCTGCTCGTTCCCCTGCAATGTGAGTTTTTCGCGCTGGAAGGCTTGAGCCAGCTTCTCCAGACGTTCGAACGCATCCGCGCGAAGTTCAACCCGCGGCTGGAGATCTTGGGCGTGGTGCTGACCATGTACGACAAGCGCAACCGGTTGACCGAGCAGGTCGCGGACGATGTCCGCGCGTGCTTGGGCGACGCAGTGTTTTCAACCGTGATCCCCCGCAATGTCCGCCTTTCCGAAGCGCCGAGCCATGGCTTGCCCGCGCTCATCTATGACCATCGTTGTTCCGGGTCTGAGGCCTATATGGCGCTCGCCCGTGAAGTTGTTGCCCGTCTCCCTAAAGTGAAAGCTGCCGCATGAGCGACGAAACACCCCTTCCCAAGAAGCGCACCGGGCTGGGCCGGGGGCTGTCGTCCTTGCTGGGCGAAATTCAGGCGGAGACCTCGGCGGCGGTGTCCGGCCGTGGCGACGCGGCGGCGCTTCCCGAGGGGATCCGGCTCGTCCCAGTGGTGAGCCTCCAGCCACTGCCGAACCAGCCGCGGCGCAATTTTGACGACGCGGCACTCGATGAGTTGGCGCGGTCGATCAAGGCGCTGGGCGTGCTTCAGCCGATCGTGGTGCGCGATTTGGGGGGGCATTATCAGATTGTCGCCGGGGAGCGCCGCTGGCGCGCGGCGCAGCGGGCTCAGCTCCATCAGGTGCCGGTTCTGGTCAAGGCTTTTGATGACCGCACCGCGCTCGAGATTGCGCTGGTCGAGAATATCCAGCGCGAGCAGCTGAACGCGTGGGAAGAGGGCGAGACCTATCGCCGCCTGATCGAGGATTATGGCCATAGCCAAGAAGAGCTGGGGCGGATCGTCGGGAAGTCGCGGAGCCATATCGCCAATTTGATGCGGCTGCGGAACTTGCCGCTGCGCGTCCATGGCTGGCTCGTCTCGGGAGAACTCAGCATGGGCCATGCCCGTGCCTTGCTGGGCAGCGACGATCCGGAAGGCCTGGCCAAACAGGTCATCGCGAAGAACCTCTCGGTTCGTGAGACCGAAAGGCTGGTCAAAAAAGGAAAATCCGCCACGCCCCGCACGGCGCGGCCTGGTGCGGTCGGCGATGCCGATATTGCGGCGCTGGAGCGGCAATTGGGCGATGCGCTGGGCCTCAAGGTCAAGATCGGCCATGGCGCACGCGGCGGCACCGTGACGCTGTCTTATTCCTCGCTCGATCAGCTCGACCTGATCTGCCAGCGGCTCTCTGGAGAGCGGATCTAATCCCGCCTGCCTAAAAATTAAGCAGGTTTTCGCGGCTGCTGCTGAATCGAGCAGTCGTGCCGCCGCTGTTGCCTGAAAATCAACCAGACGGCGTCCAGCGCGACCCCCCAAATAGCTGAATAATGACGGTTTTCTGGGATTTTCCTGAAACTGGCACGCCCTTTGCTCATACTCCCCTGACCATAATCAAGGGGGTCCAATGAAACTGATCATCGCCATCATCAAACCGTTCAAGCTGGACGATGTCCGCGAGGCGCTGACCGCGCTGGGTGTGTCCGGCATGACCGTGACCGAAGTCAAAGGCTTCGGCCGCCAAAAGGGCCAAACCGAGATTTATCGGGGGGCCGAATATTCGACCAACATGGTGCCCAAGGTGAAGGTGGAAGTCGCGTGCGACGATGCCGTCGCCGACCGGGCGCTCGAAGCGATCCAGCAGGCCGCCAATACCGGGTCCATCGGAGACGGTAAAATCTTCATGCTCGACCTTGGGGCCGCGGTGCGCATCCGCACCGGGGAAACGGGCGCGGTCGCACTCTAATGAAAAGCAGGGGACATATGACCAAAGTCACATCATGGATTTCAGGGGCGGCAGCGATGCTCGCAACCGCCCCCGCTTTCGCCGCGGATGGGCCGATCAAGGCACCAACCGCTGAACAAATGGCCGGCATGGTCGACAAAGGCGACACGACCTGGATGCTGATTTCCTCAGCTCTGGTGCTGCTGATGTCGATCCCGGCGCTCGCGCTTTTTTATGGCGGGCTGGTGCGTACCAAGAACATGCTCAGCCTCCTCATGCAGGTGTTCATGATCGTCTCGATCGCGGCGCTCGTTTGGGTCAGCTGGGGCTATAGCCTCGCCTTTACCAGCGGCACGCCCTATCTTGGCGGCCTGTCAAAGGCGTTTCTGCAAGGGGTCGATGCGACGACGCTCGCGGCCACCTTCTCCAACAATGTCTATATCCCGGAATATGCGTTTATCGCCTTCCAGATGACCTTTGCGTGCATCACGCCCGCGCTCATCGTCGGGGCGTTTGCGGAGCGCATCAAATTTGCGCCGCTGATGCTCTTCGTCGTTGCGTGGTTGACGATCGTCTATTTCCCGATTGCGCACATGGTCTGGTATTGGGCTGGCCCAGACTTCTTGGCCGACGCCCCGACCGACACAGGTCTGCTCTGGGGCATGGGTGCACTCGACTTTGCGGGCGGCACCGTGGTTCACATCAACGCGGGCATCGCCGGGTTGGTCGGCTGCCTTATGATCGGCAAGCGCCTGGGCTATGGCCGGGAAGCGACCCCGCCGCACTCCCTGACGATGACGATGATCGGCGCTTCGCTGCTCTGGGTGGGCTGGTTCGGCTTCAACGCCGGCTCTAACCTCGAAGCCAATGGCCTTGCCGCACTCGCCTTCATCAACACCTTTGTCGCCACGGCCGCCGCCGCGGTGAGCTGGGCGATTGTCGAGCAGATCCACCATGGCCGCCCGTCGCTTCTGGGCGCTGTCACAGGCGCTGTCGCAGGGCTTGTCGCGATCACCCCGGCCTCGGGCTTTGCAGCCCCGATGACCGCGATCCTTCTAGGTCTGGCGGTATCGCCCATCTGTTACTTCTTCGTCGCAAGCGTGAAGAACAAGCTGAAATATGATGACACCTTGGATGTCTTCGGCGTCCACTGCGTCGGCGGGATTGTTGGCGCGATCGGTACCGCGATCGTCGCTGACCCCGCGCTCGGGGGACAGGGCTTTCTCGACTATACCGTCTTTCCGGCGGTTGCGGGGACCTATGATATGGCGGGCCAGCTGGTCACCCAGATCAAGGCCGTGGTGATCACGCTCCTCTGGTCGGGCGTCGGTTCTGCGGTGCTCTTCCTCCTCCTCGACAAGACCATGGGTCTGCGGCCGAGCGAAGATGCCGAACGCGAAGGGCTCGACCTTTCGAGCCATGGGGAGCGCGCCTACAACTATTAAGCGCCCCTTTCACCAGCTTGGAGGGCCGCGACCTCCTCTCCCCATCAGCGGCCCTCCTCCCCAGGTTCCACCTGCGAACCACCCTGGGCCGGCAAGGCAACTTGCCGGCTCTCTTTTATGCTTTTGGGGATTACTTGTTCCAAAATCTGCCATTTGCAGGTTAAAATGTGGCGCGAATGCCACGCCATGGTGCCATTCTGCATCAATTCTGCCCCAAATTGCGACTTCTTGCTTGGCGGCGCGCGCCGCTTTGGGGCAGGGATCGCTCACCTGATGTCAGGGGACAGATAAGGAAAAGTCCATGAAGAAAGCTATTCTCAACGCGGGTCTCTCTGCCTTCGCGTTCATCGTTGCAGCGCCAGCCTTTGCTCAGGACGCTGAAGACGCGCTGGAAGGCAATGAGATCATCGTCACGGCGACCAAGCGGAACTTGTCACTCCAAGACGTGCCGTTCTCGATCAACGCCCAAACCGCCGCTGACATTCAAAAGACAGGCTCTTCGTCGCTCGAAGATATTTCGCGCAATGTGGCTGGCCTTTCGATCCAGAATCTCGGGCCGGGTCAGAGCCAAGTCTCGATCCGCGGCGTCTCTTCGGGGCAGATCGTCCGCGACCAGCCGGGCGTGAAGGAGCAGGTTGGCGTTTATCTCGATGAATCGGCGATCTCGCTCTCGCTCTTCACCCCCGATCTCGACCTGTTTGACTTGAACCGCGTCGAAACGCTGCGCGGCCCGCAGGGCACGTTGTTCGGCTCCGGCAATATCGGCGGGACGATCCGCTACATCACCAACGCCCCGCGGCTGGGCGTCACCGAAGGGTCGGTTGAGGGCAATCTCAACATGATCGACGGCGGCAGCACGGGCGGCCACCTCAAGGCGGCCGCGAACGCCCCGCTCGGTGACAAGGCCGCGATCCGGGCCGTTGGCTATTACACCAAATATGCCGGCTTTATCGACGCGATCGGCCCGGTGGCGGGTAAGAACGTCAATGATGGTGAACGCTATGGCGGGCGCATCGCGCTGACCGTCGAACCGTCAGAAACCCTCTCCATCACCCCGCGGATTATCTACCAGAAGGTGAAGACCGACGGGTTCAACCGTCAGGAAGTTTATAACCTCTACGCGAACCCGTTCACCACCACCCGCACCCCGGTCACCCTGGGCGAACGCCAGCAATATCTGGCGCTGCGCGAAGCCTTTGAAGACGAGACGCTGATCGCAGACGCGGTGGTGAAGCTCGATCTCGGCTCGACCGCGTTGACGACGGTGTCGACCTATACCAACCGCAACATCTTGGTAAGCCGCGATGCGTCGGCGCTGACCGGGTCGGTATCGGTTGACCTCGGCTTCCCCACGGCCGCTGTGCTTCTGCCGTCGAACCTCCACGATACGACCGATGTCGAAGCCTATACCCAAGAAGCGCGGTTGAACTCGACCAATGACGGGCCGCTGCAATGGGTTGTCGGCGCCTTCTACGCGAAGACCGATCGCTTCTATCGTCAACGCTTGCCCACTCCGGGATATGACTCGGCGACGGATGCGGTGTTTGGTGCCGGGACGTCGGCCGCTGTTGCCAATGGCTTCCCGGCCAATTCTCCCTATAATTCAGACCTGCCGTATACGCTCAAGCAATCGGCGGTCTTTGGGGAGTTCACCTACAACGTCTCTGACAAGCTGTCGGCGACGGCTGGTGGACGCTATTATGATTATAAGGAAGTCCGCAGCTTCAAAACGGGCGGCCTTTTCGGCAATGGCGACAACCAGACTGACCGCACCAAGTCGGACGGGTTCAATCCGCGCTTCTTGCTGAGCTATAAGGCATCGGACGATGTCACCTTCAATGCTCAAGCCTCGAAGGGATTCCGTTTGGGCGGCGTGAATGATCCGCTCAACGTGCCGCTGTGCGAAGGCGCAGACCGCGAAACCTTTGGCAGCTATCAGCGCTTCAACGATGAATCGCTCTGGAACTATGAGGGCGGCGTCAAGGCGCAATCGGGGATTCTGACCCTGAACGCGGCTGCCTTCTACACCAAGATGCGCAACTTGCAGGTGACGCTGGATGCGGGCTCGTGTTCGTCACGCGTTGTGTTCAACGTGCCCAAGGCGCATTCGGCCGGGCTTGAGTTTGAGCTGACCGCGCGTCCAAGCAAGGCGTTTGAGTTCGGCATCTCGGGCAGTGTGCTCGAGAGCGAGTTCGATTCGACCGTGCGCGATGCGGGCGGCAATGTGCTGGGCGGCATCCGCGACGGCAACCGCTTGCCCTCGGTGCCGAAGTTCCAACTCTCGGCCAACGCCACCTATAATTTCGAAGCGGGCGCCAGCGCTGATGGTTTTGTGACGGCGTCGTTCCAGCATGTGGGCAGCCGCTTCACCCAGCCGAGCGATCAGGAAAATAACCCGCGCACCTTTGTCCACCGGCTGGGCTTTGGTGGGGCGCCGCTGACGGCGGCCACCACGCTCGATCTCCAATTGCCGAGCTACCAGATCGTCAATCTGAACGCGGGCCTGGACTTCGACAACGGCGTGTCGGCCATGGTCTATGTCACCAACTTGTTTGACGAAAATGCGCTGCTCTCGTTCGATCGTGAACGTGGCGGCCGCGCGCGGCTTGGCTTTGCGGTCAATCAGCCGCGCACCCTTGGCGTGACGGTCCGCAAGACCTTCTGAGCCAAGCGGCGACGTGTCTTAAAGAAAGGGCCGGCGGTGCGATCCGCCGGCCCTTTTTTGATGCGTGATCTTTGCGGCGCGGCGCCTCAATCGATCCGCAGGCCGATCCAGAGCGTCCGGGGTGTTGCCCGTTCGATGATGCCCGTCGTGCTGATCGCGGTTTCCACCCGCGCATTGGCGAGATTTTCGGCCCGCGCGAAGAGTGACAACCGGTTCGCCACCGGAAGCTTGGCCAGTGCGTCGACCGTCAGCGCATCGTTGAGCCGCCGACTATTGGCGTCATCTTCAAATTGCGGTGCGATATAGCGCGCGGTGATTGAGAGGGCCCGCCAGCCAAGCGTCGCACTTGCCATATGCCCGGGCACTTGGGCGGGCCGCAGCCCATCGAGCCGCGCGGCCGCGTCGCTGGCATGAACGCGCGCGCGGGTGAGCGCGTAGCTCGCGCTCAGAGACCAATCTCCCCGCCGCCATTGGCCATCGATTTCAAGGCCCCAGCTGCGCACGGCGGCAAGGTTGAGCCGCTGGCGATAGCTGCCGCTCACAAAACCAACACCGGGAAAAACCCCCGGCCCTGCCCCCAAGGTCACATTACCGATCGCGTCCCGCAGATCGTTGATAAAGGCGGTTGTGCGGAGCGTCAGTTGAGGGCTGGGCTGCAGATCGAGGCCCAATTCGGCGCCGCGCACCCGTTCGGGATCGAGCGCCGGGTTGGCCGCCGTTGCATCCGCGCCGATCCTAAACGGACGATATAATTCATTGAGCGTGGGGAGCCGCCAGCCAAGATAGGCCGCGCCCCGAACCACCGCCGACCCCTGCGCATAGGCAAAGCCAGCGCGCGCCGTCGGCTCCCAGCCGGTCCGCTTGGGCGCGCGATCATCACGCAGCAGCGCGCCGGTCGCGATTGTCGTTTCGATCAACCGGCCTTTGCGGATCGACCAATGGTCCGCCCGCAGCCCGCCCGTCAGGGTGACGGCGCCACGCTGGTGCGAGACTTCGGCAAAGAGACCAGCGGTATCGCTTGTCCCGCCGGCTTCGCGCTGGCGTGTCGGCAAGCCCGCGACATAGGTATAGAGCTCGTTCGTTTCCCCCGTTGTTCGCCGCCAATCAGCGCCCAGCCGCAGTTCGAGCGCGCCTCCCAAGGGTGGCCGCACTTCCAGCCGACCGCCCAGGCCTGTCGATGGGACGTTAACCTGATCGACGCTGGGTGTGGTTGTGGTGCGCGTGGCGTTGATCGCGACGGCGCGGCTGGTGAATTTACGGCGCTGAAGATAAGCGAGCGCCTCGACCCCCCAGGCCCCGCGATGGACGAGCCGCAGGCTGGCGTCTGCGCCATCCCCCCCATTTTCGCTAAAGGCGGTGCCGCGCTCGCGCCGGTCGGTAAAGCCCATCAGCGACGCCTGAATCTCCGTCTCCCCAGCCAAGGGGGCGATGGCGCGCGCGCTCAGCGTGGCCTGTTCATAAGGGGCGGCGCGATCGACGCTGCCCCGTTGCCCCGCGATGATCGGGATAAAGCCGTCACCGCGCGCATAGCTGGTGCTGATAAAGCCGAAACCGCGGCCAAGCTTGCCAGACAGGAGCGTCGACGCCTCGAGCGATTGGCGGCTGCCATATGCAAGGCTGGCGCCGAGGCCCGTCCCTTGCGTGCTGCTGATGCTCTCAAACTCGATCGTCCCCGCCAGCGCGCCCGAACCATAGACGCCGGAGCCGCCGCCACGGGTGACGCGGACAGCGCCCAGCCGGTCTGGCTGATAAGCGGGCCAGGTGATCCACCCGCCAAAGGGATCGCTTTGCGGGACACCGTCAAGGACAAGCAATGCGCGGCTCGAAGCGTTGCCGCCGAGCCCGCGGAGTGTGGCGCCCTGGCTTGTCGCATTGGCAGAGCGGGCGTCGCTGCGGCGGAACTGGGTCAGGCCCGCGACGTCGCGCAGGACATCTTCGATCCGCCCCGAGGCTGTCGCTATAATCCGTTCCCGCGGGATTGTGACCATATCATAAGCGGCGTCGCCCCGCGCGGGGGGCAAAGCGCGGCCAGTGACGATAATGTCCCCCATTGCCGATTGCGCCAGTGCAGGGGTGGCGCCCAAAAGGCCCACCAAAAGCGTCGCGGCGCCCCGCGACGGCGAAGAGAAAAACCGTGTCATGCGCCCTGCCATTGCAGGAAATGCCGGGCTTTAAAAGAGCCTCAAGACTGTGAAAAACGGCTCTTTCCCTCGGTTCAGCGCATCATCCCGGCCATTTATCGTGAACGGGCCGGTCATCGGGCAAGCGGTGCCAGGGTTCCGCATCACAGGCAAAGGCCGCAAAATCTGCGCCGCCGAAATCATCGGGATTGTCGAGGCTCCCGATCTTGAGGATGACGCCTTGGGGAAAGCTGGGCGCGCGGGTGAAAACATGGGTGCCGCAGCGCGGGCAAAATTCGCGCGTGACCGCGTTCTTGAGATCAGGTCGGGTAAAACCCTGCACCGCGCCTGAGGTGATCTCAAAACCCGCATTAAGAACCGCCATACCCATTACAGGGCCACCGCCAGAAATATAGCGGCATTCCCGGCAATAACATTCAAACTTCATAAAGCCGGGGCCTTCGGCCTTGTACGTTACATCGCCACAATAACAGCGTCCGGTAAGTGTCATGCGTTTGCCCCCTTGTCCCAAGCTGCTTATTTCATCTCTGCGATCCATTGCCGGATCAACGCGACGCCGTCGTCATGAACGGTTGCGCGGCCCAGCTCCGGCATAGCAACCCCTGGCTCAAGGCTGGCCATCCGCGCGACGAGATAGCTGGTCTCTGGCTGGCCCGGGTGGATCGCAAATGCCAACCCCGCGCTCCCGCGGCCGGCCGCGGTGGGGCGCTTGAACAGACCTAGATTGGCATTGGCTGGCTGTTCCCAGTTGAGCCAAAGGCCGGATGTATTGGCGGGGCCTTGGGGGTTGTGGCAATGGCCGCAATTCATATCGAGATAAGCGCGCGCCCGTGCCGCGACGCTGGCGCGGTTCGGCTGGTCCCACACCGGCACCGCGGGCAAGCCCGTGAGCCGCCCTCTCAACAGGCCGGTTTTTTGCCAGCTCTGGAGCTGGGCCCCGTCATTGAGGTTGCGCGCTTTGGGCCCGAGGGGAGACAGGCCGTCCGCCCCCGTGACATGGCAGCCCTTGCACTGATTGGCGTTGGGAACCGCATAGCTAATCGTCCGCCTCTGCCCATCAAAATGCGTCCAGCTGACCGACAGCCGTTGTCCCGCCCGTTTGAGGACCGCCTCTGTCCCGGCTGCATTCCAGACATAAGGCAGCGCCACCCAGCCCGCGGCGCGGTGGATAAGCAGCCGGGTTTCGAGGATCCGAATATCCTTGTTGGGCGCGCGTAAATCGGCCGGATAGCCAAAGCTTTTGATGAGGACGCTGCCCACGGGCAGGTCGAGCAGCCCAGCCCCCCTCACCACCGCCTTTTTGCCGGACGGTATATAAAGGAACCGGAATTTTTCAGAATAATCAGAGAATAAGGGCGTGTTGAGATGGTAGGGTATGACCCCGGCGACGGGCGTTTGTCCATCGACCAACAGCCCGAAATCCTGCAGCCGCGCGGGAAAGCCCTCTGCGAGGAGCAGCGCATCGTTGACCGGCGATGCCGCTGCGACAGGCGCTGGGGCGGGGTTGGCGCTGATCAGCGCGACAGACATGAGCGCCGCGCCGCTCGCCTGTCTCACCGCGCTGCGGCCTCCATGGCCGGCGGCAGGACAATCGCGGGCGGCGCCTTGGGCGCGGCGCGGGTGGGTGCCGTATAGGGGCTGGGGCGGCCGCTGGCGAGCGGGGCGCCCGCGCTGCTGAGATTGAAAGAGAGGGCGGGCACAGTATCGCGGATATGGACATTGGCGGCGTCACCCGCGACGCCATCCCAGAAGATTGCGGGAAATTGGCCGCCCAGCGCCTGAGCAAGGGCAACCCCTTCGGCCATGCCCGGCGCAAAGCCAGCGCGGCCGTGGCGGTTGTCCCGTACGACGATGTCGCGCGCAACGGGCGCATAATGCGGGTCGGCAAAGCTGTTCTGATACGCGACGATCATGACGTTTGACGTGCCATTTTCGGCCAGCTCATTGTCAAAGACATGGACGTTGCGATTGGCCATCAGCATCACCCCGGTGCCAGTCGGGACGCTGGCGACGATATTGCCCTTGGGCGCGAAATTGGGGGTGTCATTAGCGATGACGCGGTTGTTGAACACGCGAATATCGCGCCCGCCTTGCTGGGGCAAATTGGGCAAATCGAAAATCAGGATGCCACCGGTATTATGCGTCGCAAGGTTGGCATACACATCTGCGCCATAGCTGTTCTCAATTTCAATCCCCGCGACATTGCCGATCGCAGTGGAGTTGCGGACGATGATGTTTTTCGACTGGCCAACATAAATGCCCGCATCTGATGCCCCCTTCACCAACGCGCCGTCGATCAAGACATGGGTCGATTCTACGGGGTAGAGCCCATAGGCACCGTTGGTTTCCTTGGGCCCGCCCGTCCATTCGACGCGAATATTCTTGTAGACGATTCGGTCTGCACCCTTGGACTTGATCCCGTCGCCGCGCGCATCCTCCACCGCAAAGTCGCGCAGCACGACATCGTCAGCGGTGACGAGCAGGCCCTCGCCCGCCGCTGCTTGGGCCGCAAAAGAGAGGATCGTTTTGTCTGGCCCCGCGCCGCGCACAGTGACCCCCGTCACATCGAGCGACAGCCCGTCGGTCAGCGCATAGCGCCCCGCTGCAATGTCAACGACATCACCTGGCTTTGCCTCGATCAACGCAGATTGCAGGCGCTCCTGCGCGTCGGGCCCCGGCGTGACCTGCCAGATCGTGGCAAAGGCAGGGGCTGCCATCAGCACCCCCAGCGTCGCCGCTTGCATCGCTCTCCATTTCATGGCCTAAATCATGACGGAAGCATCCCCAGATGCCAAGACGAATATTGATGAAGGAGAGCCGCATGATCCGCCGCCCTGCCGCCCGCATTTGGATGGCTGCTATGATGATTGCCGCCAGCGCCCCGCCGGTGTGGGCCGCCACCCCGGTCTCGGGCCGCTGGTATACCGAGGAGAAGGACAGCATCGTCCACATCACCACCTGTGGTGCTGTTGTCTGCGGCAAGGTTGCGAAAGTGCTGCGCCCCGGCCCCAAGGGCGGCAAGCCGCTCGACGTCAACAACCCAGATCCGGCGCTGCGCAGCCGCCCGATTGAGGGGATTACCCTGTTATCGGGTTTCCGCGACACTGGCGACGAATGGGAAGGCCAGATTTACGATCCGCGCGCCGGCAAGACCTATAAATCTTACCTCCAAAAACAGGCGGATGGCACGCTTAAGGTCAAGGGGTGTGTCGGCCCGTTCTGCCGCTCCGTCAAATTCACGCCCGCGCCGTAAAGCGCTGCGCCCCTATGTCTTGAGCCCGATCTCGATCAACCGCTGGACGAGAAAGTCATTGGCGGTGATCGGGTCGGGATAGCGGTTCGGATTCTCTGCCGAGACGCAGCCCGGCAGCGTTTCGATGGGTACGTCCGATGCGAGATGCAGGAAGAAGGGCATCGAATAGCGCGGGATATGCCGACGTTCCGGCGGAGGATTAAGGACCCGGTGGATCGTCGAGGGCAGAACATGGTTTGTCAGCCGTTCGAGCATATCGCCGACATTGATCACCAGCGCGCCTTCGGGCGGGGTGATGGAGAGCCACTCCCCCTCGCGGGTGAGCAACTGCAGCCCGCCCTCTTCTGCACCCAGCAGCAAGGTGATGAGGTTGATATCGCCATGTGCCCCCGCCCGGATGCCCGGCGCCTCAGGCGGGATCGGCGGATAGTGCAAGAGCCGCATGACCGAATTACCATCGGCCACACGCGGCTCGAACCAGTTAGGCGCAAGGCCAAGATCGCGCGCAATGGCGGATAAAAGCCGGTTCCCGGCGGCGTCGAACGCTGCGTAGAGGGCGGTAAAAACGGATTGAAATTCCGGCAGTTCGGCGGGCCAGATATTATCGGGCATATGATCCCGGAAGCGATGGCCGCGCGGCAAATCCCGCCCGACATGCCAGAATTCTTTCAGATCGACATAGGTGGCGTCCTTCGCGATTTCGGTGCCAAACGGGGTATAGCCCCGCTGCCCGGCAATCGCCGCGTCGAAATAGCCCCGCTTGGTTGCCTCGGGCAGATCGAAGAGCTGCCGGGTCAAGGCCCATGCTTGGGAGATCAAGCCCGTATCGATCCCGTGATCGGCAACGACCGCAAAGCCATAGCGCCGAAAACTTGCCCCCAATTCTTCGGCAAAACCATCGGGATCGTCCGCCTGTCGGGCAAGCGACAGGGTCGGGATAAGATGAGAAAGAGACATGGGGTATCGCTTAGAATTGGGTGGTGACGAGCTTGAGTTCGCTCGAAGCCGCGCCTTTTTGTGACAGCCGCCCATCCACCCGCGCGCCGGTTGCAATCGAGATGCTTTCATAGGCGACATCGCCTTCGATCCGTGCGGTTTTTTCAATGACAAGGTCGCTCACGACCACGCTACCGGTTACCGTGCCGCCCAGCGTCGCGCGCTCTGCGATGACATTGCCGCGAACTTTGCCCGAAGCGCCCAGCGTGAAATTGGCACAGGCGATATCGCCCTGCGCCTCCCCATCCAGCTGAAGATCCCCTGAGGTAGCCATATTGCCGGTGATGGTCATCTCTGCCGTAATCGTTGACCGTGCAGCCGCGGCGTCTCCGAATGCCTTTAACTGCTCCAACTTCCCCCAAGCCATGCTGGCCTCTCCTTAAAAAATACCGCCGCCGAGGGCGAGCCGCACAAGCCCGATCAGCAGCACCACAATGTTCAAATCCCGCCCGGTCCGCTTGCCCGATATAACCCCCAGCCCCAGCCCCAAAATGGCGAAGGGCAGGATCAGCCAATTCGCCCAGCCCAAAAGCGGGATGAACGCGATGGCGACCCAGATCAGGCCGAAGCCCCCAAGGGCAAGAGATAAGAGGTTCAACACGCCCTCAGAATGCCGGGCTTTGGCCTGCGGCGCAAGCGCTGGCTAAAGAAGGCCAAGAAAATGCGTGGCAGCCAAGAAGTCCCGGCGGCGCACGGCGCGGGCGGTGAGGGCCAGCTCATCTTCGCCCCATTGTTCGGCCTGCCACAGCTCATCAAGATGGGCGAGATCGAAAGCATCTTCAGGCAAAATCGCTTCTTCGAGTAGCGCGAGCGCAATGACGAGCGATCCGCCGATCGTCACCAAAGGGGACAAGGCCGCCAATGCAAAAGCGGGCGCAGCCGCAACCGCGTCCCCCAATTTCAGCACGGTCGCCATGGGTTGGGGCTGGTGCATGATGCCTGTGACCAAAGTGAACTCGACGCCATAATGGCCGCGCGCCCAATCGAGCAGCGGGTCCCAGCGTTCCGCCTGACGCGCAACCAGCTCGGGCGGGCTATCCGCGCGATAGCAGAGCAGCTCCGTCTCGCCATATTGGGCAAGACCCGCGGCAAAACTGGCCTTTTCGGGCGCGACCCGATCAATCGCGGCGTTGGCAAGGCCCGTCAGCGGCATGTCTTGCGGGCGGATCTCTTCGCCTTGCGCGGCCCATTCGGCGGCGACCGCGGCGGCAAGTGCGGCATTGGGCAGTTCAAGCAGCGCCCGCGCTGGGGTTTTGACGGGCCGCCCATCGAGCAAAATGCCCTGTGTATCCGTTGTCGTCACCTCTGCATAAAAGCGCTTCATTCTGGGGTTCTCCAGCGGCGCTTCAGCAGCCGGGGCAGCCCATAAAAGCTCCCGACCCCCAGAAAGAAGAGGGCATAGCCTAGAAAAGGTGCCGCTGCGGGCAGCAGCTTCCCCGCCAGATTGGCAATGCCCACAAAGACACAGCCAATTGACGCGAAGCGCGCCATGCTCATCACCATGAAGCGATTGCGGGCAAGATCCTCGGGGTCCGTCATGATACAGCTTTCAAAATCTCATCAGGGTGGGAAATGATCTGATAGGCCCCGGCCGCCCAAAGATCATCCGCCTCATGATAGCCCCAATCAACCCCCAGCGCGCGGGCGCCCGCCGCAACAGCCATCGCCATGTCGAAGCTCGTATCGCCAATCACGATCGTCGTCTCTGGGGAGGCGCCCGCCTCGGCCATGGCCTGTTCGACCATCGAGGGGTGGGGCTTGGACGGATGCCGATCTGCTGTTTGAAGGGTGATAAACCGTTCGCGAAGGCCATGATGGCGCAGGCAGAGATCGAGCCCGCGATCTGACTTTCCCGTAGCGACCCCCAAGAGCCAGCCCGCCTCTTCCAGAGCATCGAGCGCGGCGACGATTCCGTCAAAAAGCGGTTCATCCACCCCCTGTTCGCGGCGTAGGGTTTGAAAGGCGGTTTTATAATCCTCGGCCAGCTGCACATGAAGCGCCGCCTCTCCTTCTGGCAGCAGCGCCGCCATGGCAGGGATGAGGCTCAGCCCGACCACGCGGCGAGTCGCTGCCCGCGGTGGCGGGGTGAGACCGGCGCGGACAAAGGCCTGATCCATGCACAGACCAATCATATGCTGGCTGTCGACCAGCGTGCCATCGCAATCGAAAAGCGCGAGCTTGTTCATGGCGGGCCGATCAGCCGCGCGGACGCTTTGGCTTGGGCGCGGGCTTGCCGCGCTTGGCAGGGCCAGCGGGCTTTGCGGCGCCCCGGCCGCGGCGTTCGCCCTTGCGTTCCTTGCGGGCGGCCTTTGCCTTTTGGGTGACCGCGCGCTTCTTGCCTTCGGCCGTGTCGGAGAATTTGACTTCGTCCATCGGCAAGGCATCGCCATCCATCAGCTCGAAGCCGAGATCTTTCAAACTCTCCAGGAAATGGGGCGGCAGATCGGCCCGGACATCAATCTGCCCGCCATCGGGATGGTCGACCCGCAGGCGGCGCGCGTGGAGGTGCATCTTGCGGCTGATCGTGCCGGTGAGGAAGGCATCGCGCCCGCCATATTTGCCGTCGCCGACAATCGGGTGGCCGATCGCCGCCATATGGACGCGCAGCTGGTGGGTCCGCCCGGTAAAGGGCTGCAACTCTACCCAACAGGCATTATTGCCGGCGCGATCGATGACGCGATAGCGGGTCCGCGCGGGGGCGCCCTCTTTCTCGTCCACATGCATTTTCTCGCCGCCGGTGCCGGGCTGTTTGGCAATCGGCAATTCGATCATCCCGTCTTCAATCGACGGCACGCCGACGATGATCGCCCAATAGATTTTGCGCGCGGTCCGGCTGGAAAAGCTTTTGGAAAAGGCGGCCGCCGCGCGTGGGGTGCGGGCAACCAGCAGGACGCCCGAGGTATCCTTGTCAAGCCGGTGGACCAGCTTGGGCCGCTGATCGGCTTCAAACCAGAGCGCATCGAGCAAGCCATCGACATGTTCGGTCGTCTTGGTCCCGCCCTGCGTCGCCAGCCCTGGCGGCTTGTTGAGGACCAAGGCCGCGCGATCTTTGTGGATCACCAGCGATTCGGCAAACGCCATCTGATCGTCCGTCAGGCGCGGGCGTTCCTTTTTGGGCTTGGCATTGGCGGGGGTGACGGGGTCCGCCGGTGGGACGCGGATCTGCTGCCCGGCCTCGATTCGATCCCCCGGTGTCGCGCGCTTGCCATCGACGCGCAACTGCCCGGTCCGCGCCCAGCGCGAGACGGTGTTGAAGCTGGCATCGGGCAGATGCCGCTTGAACCAGCGGTCAAGCCGGATACCGTCATCTTCCGCATCGACGGTGAATTGGCGGACCTGCTCGCTCATGCGCGCACCAGCGCAAAGCCCAAAGACAGGGCAGCGATAGACCCGATGACCGAAGCCAGTGCATAGCCGACAGCCAGGCCCCATTGCCCGCGCGCAATCATCTGAAAGCCTTCCAGGCTGAACGCGGAAAAAGTGGTAAAGCCGCCGAGCACGCCCACCCCCAGAAACAGCCGGGCGCTTTCTGACGCACTCCCTTTGAGCACCAGCGCCGCGAGCAGCCCCATCAAAAAGCCGCCGAGAAGATTGACGGCAAAAGTGCCGAGCGGCCAGCCGCCCGCCTTGGTGGCCAGCGCAGTAGCAGTCAGATAACGCGCGGCCGCGCCCAGCGCGCCCCCAAGCATGACAGGAAAAAGGGAAGTCATGGAGGCTCCTTAGCCCGCAATGGCCGAGAAGAGAAGCTTCGGGGGCAAATCCGCCCGCGTTAGAGCAAGACCTCGCCCGTCAGGCAGGTGACGCACGCCCCCCCGACATGGATATCGCTGCCCTCGATCCGGATCTCGACTTGGCCATCGCGGCCGACTTCGCGGCCTTGGGACGCGGTGTAGCTGTCGCCGGCCTTAATCTGCCCCGCCAACAGGCGATAGGCGGCGACCGCGCCATTGCCGCTGCCGCAGACCGGGTCTTCGGCGATGCCATCAGCTGGCGCGAAGGACCGCACGACAAGCCCTTCCCCCTCACGGGCGAACAGGGTTAGGCCGGTGGTGGCATGGCGCCGATCATAATCGGCCAAGGCCGCAAGATCCGGCGTGAGTGTCCGCACAACGCCTGCCGAGGCCAGCTCCAGAATCACCCATTGCGGCCCAACATCGAGAATCTGGGGCGGCGCAACCGGGGCTGCACCCAAAGCGCGCGCTAGCCCTGCGGCGTCAGGCGCCGGGCTGGCGGCATAGCGCGGAAGGCGGAAGGCGCGGCTCCCTTCTCCCAGCATCACCTCGACCAGACCTACCGCCGATTGTTGGATGAGTCGCCCCGCAACCGGGGTGGCGATGCCCGCTTCGAGCACCGCATGGGCGGTGCCCAAAGTCGGGTGACCGGCAAAGGGCAATTCAGCACGCGGGGTGAAGATTCGCACTTGGTAGCTGGCCTGCGGATCTTCCGGCGGGAGGACGAACGTGGTTTCAGAAAGGTTCGTCCATTGCGCAAATTGCTGCATCTCGGCGGTGCTGAGGCCCGCGCCATCGAGGACGACAGCGACAGGGTTGCCGAAAAAGGGCCGGGCGGTGAAGACATCCACCTGCTTGAAGGGGCGCGCTCTGATGGTCATCCTGACGATGTATCGAGGCGGCGCCGCGTCCGCCAGAGGGCTTTATCGCGGGGTCTGCCTTGGGCGGGCCGTTAACGGCGGCGGCGCGGGCGGGATCGGCAGGGTGGCGGGGGTGTCTGCAGGCTTCACCACATCGCGGTTGGCAAGATCGCGCAGGCCGGGATCGACCATGATCGGCCCTTCGAGCGCCAGCGCCAAAATAGGGTCCATCTCTTCCTTGGCGAGCGACCGCCGGTCGAGCGCGGGGACGGCGGGCGCCGCCGCTTTGTGTTCGCATCCTGCAAGGCACCAGGCACTTAAGAGGAGAGGAAGAAGGACCAAGCGCATCCCCCTTCCCTATCCCAAGAGGGTTAGCGATCCCCTAAAGGCGTGAGTGTCATCGGCAAGCCATCGCGCGGTTTGGGGATGGGCCAGGCCTGCCATTTGGCGCCGCTGCCCGCCGGCAGGTCGATGCGATGCGCCGAGAGCATATGCGCCATCAGGATCTTGATCTGCATATAAGCAAAGTGGAGCCCGAGGCACATATGCGCGCCCCCGCCAAAGGGCACCCACGCATATTTGTGCCGCGCCTTGACCTGATCTGGCGTGAAGCGCATCGGATCAAAACGGTCAGGATCGGGCCAATATTCGGGCATTTTGTGCGTGTAGGCCGGGTTAATACCAACATAGGTGCCGGCCTTGAACTGATGGCCGCCAAAGCTGAAATCCTTGACAGCACGGCGGGGCAGCGACGGCACCGGCGCCATCATTCGCAGCGATTCCTTGAACGCATAATCGGTCAGCACCAGATCGTTCAGACGATCATAAGCCAGACCCTTTTCACCAAGGCCGATGCCGTTGATTTCGTCGCGGAGCTTGTCTTGCCATTCCGGGTTCTGGCCGAGCAGCATGACCATCGACGTCGCCGAGGAGGTGATCGTGTCGTGCGCGGCCATCATGAGGAAGTTCATGTGATCGATGATCTCATCATCGCTCAACAGGCTCCCACCCTCGTTGGTGGCGCGGCAGAATTGGCTAAACATATCCTGTGCATCCGAGGCCCGGCGTTTGGGCACTTCGCGCCCGAAATACTCTTTCAGATACGCGCGACCCGCGACGCCCTTCGCCATTTTCGTGCCGGGCAAGGGCACGCGCACCACCCCGACCGATGCCTGCACCATATCGACAAAAGCTTGGTTGATCCGGTCTGCCTCTGGCCCCCAGGGGATGCCCAGGAACGAGGCTGCTGCGAGATCGAGCGTGAGCGCCTTGATCGCCGTATAAAAGGGAAATGAGGTGCCGGACCATAAGGCGACGCGGGCGCTGATCCCTTGGTTCAGGGCCTCGGCATAGAGCTTCATCGGCTCCGGCTTGAAGGCGACGGACAGGGTGCGGCGATGGACGCGGTGCTGTTCAAAATCCATCAGCATCAGCCCGCGCGGGAAGAGCAGGTTCAGGATCGGCCCCCAGCCCTGTTCGGACGAGAAAATCTTGTCCCGATCGAAGAGTACCAGTTCATTTGCCTCGGGACCGAGGAGGGAGATGGCGCGGCCGCCAAAGCTGCGCGATCGGTAAATGGGCCCATAGGTCGCGGCCATTTTGCGGGCAAAGGCATGGGGGTCGCGCAATTGCTCAAAGGTCGTGCCCACCAGCGGCCAGCCATCGGTGCCGGGGATATCGTCTGTCGCGGTGCGGGGCAGCTTGGGCAACCAATGCGGATTGCCTTCATGGGTATGGGCGTAGGCCATATCGTCTCCTCCATCATCCGCGGCGCTGGGCGGCCGCCTATCCCCTTAGCTAGGGATGCCTTGCCACTTCGACAAGCTCCGGAAAAAGGAGGGGGATGCCGCCGCTTAAGCCAGCGCCTCCGCGATGAGCTTGCGGCTATTCTCGACCCCATAAAGCGCGATGAAGCTGCCCATGCGCGGCCCCGCGCTGGAGCCAAGAAGCGTTTCGTAGAGCGCCTTGAACCAGTCGCGCAGATTTTCAAACCCGCCCGTTTTGCCGATTTCATAGACGATGTTCTGGATGGCCTCCGCGCCGGTATCGGGCGCGAGCTTTTCCAGTTCGGCATCGAGCCGCTGAAGCGCCGCCACTTCCACGCCCTCGGGTTTGCGACGCTTCAAGGTCGGGGCGATGAAATCGCGATTATAGGCCAGCGCGAGGGTGATGAGGTTCGCCAGCTCCGGGTGGGTCGCGGCACTCGCATCGGGCACATAATTGGTGAGATACGCCCAGACCTGCGGCGCGGTTGCGTGCTCGCCCATTACGCCGACCAGATTGAGCAGCAGACCAAAGCTGACCGGCGGCACGTCCGCGGGCACCTGCCCGTTATGGATATGGTGGACGGGATTGCCCAATTGCTGCTCAACCGGCTGGCCCGCATAATTGCCGCGAAACAGGAAATATTCATCCACCGCGCGCGGGATCACGCCCATATGCAGCTGCTTGGCGCTTTTGGGTTCGCGATAGGCGTAGAAAGCAAGGCTCTCTTCGGTGCCGTAGGACAGCCATTGCTCCAGGCTCAGGCCATTGCCCTTGGACTTGGAAATCTTCTCGCCCTTTTCATCGAGGAACATCTCGTAGATCAGCCCCTCGGGCTTGCGCCCACCCAAGACCTGCGCGATCTTGCCCGACTGGATGCCGCTATCGGTCAGGTCCTTGCCGTACATTTCATAATCGACGCCGAGCGCGACCCAGCGCATCGCCCAGTCAACCTTCCACTGGAGCTTGGCCTTGCCGCCCAAGACAGACTGGGTCACCATCTCCCCCTCATCCTCAAAGCGGACCAGGCCGGCATCGGCATCGACGACCTCAACCGGCACCTGCAGCACGACACCCGATTTTTCGCTGATCGGGAGGATCGGCGAATAGGTCGCCGCGCGTTCCTTGCGCAGCGTCGGCAGCATGATGTCGAGGATCGCCTGATTGCAGCGCAGGACATTTTTCAGCGCGTCGTCAAAATGCCCGCCTTCATAGCGGGTCGTCGATGAGACAAACTCATATTCAAAGCCAAAGCGATCGAGGAACTCGCGCAGCATCGCATTATTGTGGTGCGCAAAGCTTTCAAATTTTTCGAACGGATCGGGGATACGCGACAAGGGCTTGCCCAGATGTTCGGCGAGCATGGCCTGATTGGGGACATTGTCCGGCACCTTGCGCAGGCCATCCATATCATCGGAAAAGGCCACCAGCCGGGTCGGCATGTCGGTGAGGGTTTCAAAGGCGCGGCGCACCATTGTCGTGCGCAGCACTTCGTTGAAGGTGCCGATATGCGGCAGGCCCGAGGGGCCATAGCCGGTTTCAAAGATCACCGGCCCCGCCGCCTTGCCCTGCGGATAGCGTTTAAGGACCTTGCGCGCCTCTTCAAAGGGCCAGGCCTTGGAAAGCATTGCTGCGTCGCGCAAATGGGTCACTTCGTGTTGCTCTTTCGTTCTGGTTGCGCCAATCCGGGGGCGTGAGCACCCCTTTGCCTTATCCTGCGCTGCATGCAAGCCATGGCGGCATCTGGATCGCGACGCCAGACGGCAAAACGCGGGGGGTAAGCCGTGGCGAGGCCATTTCCATGGCCGCCGAAACGCCGATGCTGATGCTCAACGCCCCGCTGGTTGCCGCCCGTCTCGGCTATGGCGAGCTTTCCGGGTTAGACCTGCTGGAGCTTTTTGCCTTTCTCCACCCGGCCCGCTTCATGGTGCCAACGGTCAAGGGATTGGTGACAGCGCTCAAGCTGTCGCCCCTGTCGGGTGAGGGGGTTGCCGAAGCCGAGGTACCCGCTTTGCTGCAACACGCGGCAGGGGCGCTGCTTGCGACCCTCAGCGGCGATTGGCCCGAACGCGAAGGGGCTTGGGCCTCGGCGCAGGCGCTCGCCCGGTTGCGCTGGCCTTGGGCGCCACTGGTGGCAGAGCGGCTCGCCAAACCCGATAAGGAAGAACGCTGGCTCTTCTCCAAACTGCCCGAATGGGAAGAGACGCCCCCCCGCCCGGCGCCCCGCCCGGTCGTCCTTGGGGCAGAGGCGGTGCAGGCGCGGCTGACCGACCTGACCGGGGCCGGGGCCGAGCAGCGGGAGGGGCAGCGCGCTTATGCGGGGGCTGCGGCGGCGGCCTTTGCCCCGCGCGACGTGCGCGACCAGCCAAGACTCGTGTTGGCCGAAGCCGGAACCGGCATCGGCAAAACCTTGGGCTATCTGGCCCCGGCCTCGCTCTGGGCCGAGCAGGCGGGCGGCCCCGTTTGGATTTCCACCTATACCAAGGCGCTGCAGCGCCAGCTGACGAGCGAGACGGCGCGGATCTATGGCAGCGCCGAAGCGGCCAAGGGCAAGGTCGTCATCCGCAAGGGGCGTGAAAATTATCTGTGCCTGTTGAATCTGGAAGACGCGCTTCAAGGCGGCTTTGCCGGGCGCGCCGCGATCCTCGCGCAACTGGTCGCGCGCTGGGCCGCCTATAGCCGCGATGGCGATATGGTGGGGGGCGATCTGCCCGGCTGGTTGCCCACGCTCTTCCGCCGCAACGGCACAACTGCGCTGACCGACCGGCGCGGCGAATGCGTCTATGCGGGCTGCCCGCATTACCGCAAATGCTTTATCGAGCGCGCGACCCGCGCCTCGGCACAGGCGGACATCGTCGTTGCCAACCATGCGCTGGTCATGGTCAACGCCGCGCGCGGACGTGAGGAAGCGGGGACGCCGACCCGCTTTGTCTTTGACGAAGGCCATCATCTGTTCGACGCCGCCGATACGATGTTTGCAGCCGCGCTCACTGGGCAGGAAGCGATTGAACTGCGCCGCTGGATCATCGGGCCCGAAGGCAAAGCGCGCGGGCGGCGGCGCGGACTGGCCGCCCGGCTCGCTGATGTTGCAAGCTATGATGCGGATGGCGCGGCCCATATCTCTGCTGCCGCCTCGGCAGCGGCGGCGCTCCCGTCTGACGGGTGGCTCCAGCGGCTGGCCGAAGGCACGCCTTTTGGCCCGTTGGAAGCGCTGTTGGCTGAAGTGCGCGGCCTCGTCTTTGCCCGCGCGACCGATGAAGATGCGGGCTATGGGCTAGAGACTGAAGCCGCCCAACTGGATGGCGCGCTGCTGACGGCAGTGGAGCCGGCGTGCAAGGCGCTGGAGGCGATCCTGCGGCCCCTGATCGCGCTTGGCCGGCGGCTCGAATCGGTGATGGGCGAAGGGCCGGACTGGCTCGACGGGCAAGCCCGCGCCCGGGTGGAAGGGGCACTCGCCAGCCTGTCTTGGCGGACCGACTTGTTGACCGCCTGGCTTGCCATGCTCTCGCGTTTGGGCGGCCCGCTGGACCCTGATTTTGTCGATTGGCTGACGGTAGAGCGGATTGAAGGACGCGAGGTCGATATTGGCCTTCGGCGGCATTGGCTGGACCCGACCCGGCCCTTTGCGCAAACGGTGCTCGCCCCGGCGCAAGGCGCGCTCATCACCTCTGCCACGCTCAAGGGCGGCGAGGGCTGGGATATTGCCGAGGCCCGCACCGGCGCGGTCCATCTATCGGGCCCGGCCCAGCATTTTGAAGCCGCGAGCCCCTTTGACTATGCCGCCCAGGCCGAAGTGCTGGTCGTCACTGATGTCAAGCGCGGCGATGTGCCCCAACTTGCCAATGCTTATGCCAAGCTGATCGCGGCAGCGAACGGCGGGACGCTGGGGCTGTTCACCGCCATTCGCCGGTTGCGCGCCGTCCATGCGCGGATTGCCGATCGGCTGGCGCGCGATGGCCTGCCGCTTTACGCCCAGCATGTTGACCCGATCGACACCGGCACGCTTGTCGATATTTTCCGCGACGATCCGCGCGCGAGTCTCATCGGCACCGATGCGCTGCGCGATGGGGTGGATGTGCCGGGCGACTCGTTGCGGCTTGTGGTGATGGAAGGCGTGCCCTGGCCCAAGCCCACCGTCCTCCACGCCGCGCGCAAGGCCGCGGGCGGGGGCAGCGCTTATGATGATCGGCTGATCCGCGCGCGGCTGGCCCAGGCCTTTGGCCGGCTGATCCGGCGGCAGGGGGACAAGGGCGTGTTCGTTCTTCTCTCTTCGGCGGTCCCCACACGGTTGCTCTCCGCCTTTCCGCCGGGCACGCCGGTGCGCCGGGTGACGCTGGATGAAGCGGCGGTTGTCATCGGGAATTTGCAATCCCCGCTTCCCACGGCCCCCGCTTTGCCGCATGAAGCGCAGCCATGAAGACGCTTACGCTTTTCCGACACGCCAAATCGGGCTGGGACGCGCCCGTTGATCGGGATTTTGACCGGCCCATTAACGACCGCGGCATCAAGGGGGCCAAGCTCATCGGCAAGCAGTTGCGGAGCAAGGGCTGGGCGTTTGACTATGTGATTTCTTCCCCCGCCGTGCGCTGTACCGAAACGCTCGATGCGCTGTGGGAAGGCTATGGCGAAATCCTCCACCCCAATTGGGACCGGCGCATCTATCTGGCGTCGGGTGCGACCTTGCTTGATGTCGTGCAGGATTTGCCGGACAGCGTCTCTTCCGTCTTGATGTGCGGCCATAATCCGGGGCTGGAAGATCTGATCCTGATGCTCGTGCCCGACAAGGCTGGCGACGCGTTGCGCGATGCGGTCGAAGAAAAGCTCCCCACCGCCGCCATTGCCGAATTGCAGTTTGAGGTGGATCATTGGGCCGAGGCCAACACGGGCAAGGCCCGCTTCACCCGGCTGATCCGCCCGCGCGATCTGGACCCGATGCTTGGCCCGGCGATGGACCGGCCCTAGCGCCCGGCGGCAGCCAGCGCGGCTTTCAACCGATCGCGGATGATGACAAGATCGGGAATATAATTGGGAATAGCGGGCGGTGCAGGTGGCAGAGCCGCGGCTGACGGCGCCACAGGCGCGGGCTCAACCCGGCTCGCCGGGATCGGCGCCGGTGCCGGGACTGCCGGCTCGGCAGAAGGCGCTTTCGCCGCAAGAAGCTTTTGCACGCCTTTGACCGTATAGCCCTCGACGTTCAGCAATTGATGGATGCGGCGCACCAGCGCGACATCTTCTGGCCGGTAATAGCGGCGGTTGCCCGCGCGCGTCAGGGGCTTGAGCTTGGGAAAGCGCGTTTCCCAATAGCGCAGGATGTGCTGCGGCACGCCCAACTCGCTCGAGAGTTCGCCGATGGTTAGAAATGCACCCGGGGCCTTCTCAGCCATCGGCGTCTCCCATAGCTCAGGCTGCGGCTGTGATGCGGCCGCGCATCGTGTGGCTGGCGCGGAAGGTCAGGACACGGCGTGGCGCGATCGGCACCTCAACCCCGGTCTTGGGGTTGCGCCCGACGCGCTGGCCCTTGTCCCGCAGCAAAAAGCTCCCAAAGCCAGAAATTTTTACATTTTCGCCGCGCGACAACGCGCCGCACATATGATCCAGAATCGATTCGACCAGCTTTGCGGATTCAGCCTTGGACAGGCCCACATTTCTGTGAAGAGACTCTGCAAGATCGGCTCGTGTTAAAGTGCCAATTCCCGCCATTACGCAACTCCCTCTTCTGACGCATTAGAGGCGTTCTTTTTATCCAATTGGCGTGCCGCGTCAATTGTACCTATGGGCAAAACGCCCGCCGATGCGGTTAATAGCGGATGACCGCGGCGCCCCAGGTAAAGCCGCCGCCCATCGCTTCGAGAACGAGGAGCTGGCCGCGCTGGATCCGCCCGTCGCGCACCGCGACATCGAGCGCGAGCGGAACCGAGGCTGCCGAAGTGTTGGCGTGCTCATCCACCGTGACCACGATCTGATCCGGCGAGAGGCCGAGTTTGCGCGCGGTTGCATCGAGAATGCGGGCGTTCGCCTGATGGGGCACGACCCAATCAACATCGCTATTCGAGAGGCCCGCCGCGGCAAGGACTTCGCCCATCACGCTTGCCAGATTGACAACCGCGTGGCGGAATACTTCTGACCCCTTCATCCGAATATGGCCGACCGTGCCCGTTGTTGAGGGGCCGCCATCGACGAAGAGCAGCTCATTATGCCGGCCATCGGCGTGGAGCTTCGTCGCGAGGATGCCGGCGTCGCTCTCTTGCGCTTCGAGCACGACGGCGCCCGCGCCATCGCCAAAGAGGACGCAGGTCGTCCGGTCTTCCCAATCGAGGAGGCGGCTCATCGTCTCCGCCCCGATCACGATCGCGCGCTTGGCATTGCCGCCGCGCAGCATCGCATCGGCGACGGACAGCGCATAGAGAAAGCCGGAGCAGACGGCCGCCACGTCAAAAGCGACACAATCGTCGATGCCGAGCAGCGCCTGAACCTTGGTCGCGCTCGCGGGGAATGTCTGATCGGGGGTTGCGGTGGCGAGGACGATGAGGTCGATGCTCGCAGCGGGGATGCCCGCCGCCGCGAGCGCCTTGCGCGCCGCCTCAGCACCGAGCGTGGCGGTGGTTTCCCCCTCGCCCGCGATATGGCGAAAGCGGATGCCCGTGCGTGCGACAATCCAGTCGTCCGACGTTTCAACGCGCTGCGCAAGATCATCGTTCGAGACGCGCTGGCTGGGGAGCGCCGAACCGGTGCCGAGGATGACGGCGTGCCGGCTCACTGTCCGCCGGCCTTGATAACGGCGAGGTCGTCGGTGATGCGCTGGGTGATATTGGCGTCGACCAGCTTGGCGGCAACGCCGATCGCATTGGCGACACCCTTGGCGCTCGCGCTGCCATGGCTTTTGACCACGACGCCGTTGAGGCCAAGGAACACCGCGCCGTTATGATTGTCGGGATCGAGATGGTGGCGCATCAGCTCTGTTGCGGGGCGCGAGATGAGGAAGCCGAATTTCGACCGGAGCGAGGAGGTGAAGGCGCGGCGCAGAAGATCGGTCACGAACCGGGCGGTGCCTTCCATCGTCTTTAGCGAGATATTGCCGGAAAACCCATCGCAGACGACAACATCGGTCAGGCCGCGGGCGATTTTATCCCCTTCGATAAAGCCTTCGAACGATAAGGGCAGGTGCGCCGCGTCGCGCAGGATGGCGGCGGCGTCGCGGATTTCATCGGTGCCCTTTTGGTCTTCGGTGCCGATATTGAGCAGTGAGACGCGGGGGCGGGGAATGCCAAGCGCGATCCGCGAATAAGCGGCGCCCATGATCGCGAACTCGACAAGGTTGCGCGCGTCGCATTCGGTATTTGCACCGAGATCGAGCATGATGAAGTCTGTATCGCCAAGGCTCGGCAGCAGCGCGGCGAGCGCGGGGCGATCAATCCCCGGCATGGTGCGGAGCGCAAGCTTGGCCATGGCCATCAGCGCGCCCGTGTTGCCGGCAGACACGGCAGCACCGGCCCGGCCTTGCTTCACCGCGTCGATCGCGATGCCCATGCTGGTGGTTTTGGCGCGGCGGATCGCTTGACCCGCTTTTTCGCTGCCATCGATGGTTTCGGGCGCGTGGATGATCTCACACGCGGCGCGCAAGTGAGGATCGCGGGACAGGGCAGCGGCAATGGATGCCTCATCCCCAACCAGGTCAAAGGTCAGGCCGGGCCATTGACGCTTTGCCAAGGCGACGCCAGCCAGCATAGTTGCCAGCCCTTCATCGCCCCCCATGGCGTCAATCGCGATGCGCGGCGCGTCGGCCACTACCCCAGTCTCCCCTGCCCCAGTCTTACCGGAGGAGTCTCCGGGTCAGACACCGGGATTAGTCAGCCGCGGCGACGACTTCGCGGCCGTTATAATGCCCGCAAGACTGGCACAGATTGTGCGGCAGCTTCAGCTCGCCGCAGTTCGGGCATTCCTGAAACGTGGTCGCGCTGAGCGCGTGGTGGCTGCGACGCATGTTCCGGCGCGACGGCGAGGTTTTTCTCTTAGGGACGGCCATTTCGGCACCTTGTCAATTGAGTGATCACAAATCCTGAACAGCTCAAGAGCGCGGATGAACCGAATCCCCGGGCTGTCAGACGAAGGCGCGCGTATAGCCAAAATTCCCGCCGTTGCAAGCGCATCGGCCTTGTGGCAGCACCAAAGCGCCCAATAGGAGGGGAATAGACGATGATTATGCCCGTGACCATGACCTTTGCCGGCGTTGCCGCGATTTTGAATTTCTGGCTCGCGCTGCGCGTCGGCCAAGTGCGCCATAGCCAAAGCGTGTCGATTGGCGATGGCGGCAACGAAGCCGTGATCCGCCGCATGCGCGCCCATAGCAATTACATCGAATCGACGCCCTTCGTGCTCATTCTTTTGAGCGTGATTGAATTTGCCCATCACGGCAGCCCGGCGCCAACCTGGCTCTGGCTGGTCGCGGGGGTCTATTTCCTCGGTCGGGTCGCCCATGGCGTCGGGATGGACGGCGGGAAGCTGGGCAAGGGCCGTTCCTTGGGAACGATCACGACGATGCTGACGCTGCTCGGCCTTGGGATTTATGCAGTTGCCACGCCCTATCTGGCCGGGAGCCAAGCAGAAGCGCCGACGACGATGGACATGCAAACCGCCGAACCCGTTTCCAACGGCTAAGCGATCAAAAAATTCCGAGCGAAAGGCCCGCGGCCAGCGTTGCACCCAGCGCGCGGCAGCGGGCCAAATCTTCCTCTGCCAGTTTTTTAGGCGCTAAAATCGCCTCTGGCGTCTGCGCGCCGGTGCGCAGGATGAGGGGCTCTGCCACAGGCTTCATCCGCCAGCCGGTGAGGATCCGCGCCATTTGCCGCGCCGCATTTTCCCCGTCTGACCCTGCACAGATCATGGCGGCATAAGGCCGCCCCTCCATTTGCCCAAGAAGCGGGTAATAAGCCCGGTCGAAAAAAGCCTTCATCTCGCCCGACAGCGCAGCGAGATTTTCCGGACACGCAAAAATGATCCCCGCGGCGGCCCGAACATCGGCTGCGTCCGCCGTTTCGGCCGTGAGCAGGCGAAGCGGAACCTCCGGCGCTGCTTCGCGCGCACCCGCCGCGGCCGCGTGCGCCATTGCCGCCGTGCCGCCCGTGCGTGAATGATAGAGGATGAGAAGCGAGGCCATCCCCGAAGCTTAGCAAAGCGGCGCCCCCCAGCCCACCCCCGATGATCGACGGATTAAGGATCTATAATAACCCATTTGGATAATTTATCTTGACATCGTCACGCTAATCTGGCACAAATTGCAAGACTGGCGCTGTGTGAGTCGGGCGGACCCCGCCCCCTATCGCGCTCTACCTTCTGGAGATCCTTATGGCTTTTGCGTCCCAACAGGGCGCGACGGACGCTGACAAGGCGTTCGACGCGCGTGCCCGACGGCTTTTTCTCGACCATCTGGCGATGACTGCCAATGTTGCTGCTTCAGCGCGGGCGGCCGGCGTTTCGAGCACAATGGCCTATCGCTATCGCCGCCGGTATCCCGAATTTGCCAGAGCATGGCAAGCCGCGCTGGCCGAAGGCTTTTCCAAGCTCGAAAGTGATCTTTTGGCCGAAGCGTTGACCGCGGTCTCCGGCAAGATTTCGGACGCAGCCCTTAAATCCCGCGCGCAAAAGCACCGGCTCGGGCTCGCCCTGCTTTCCCTCCACCGCGCCGCGGTGAAGGGCGAGGCGCCTGCCCCCGCCCCGTTGGTGGCGGCAGTTGAGGCCGAGACAGCCGCGAAGGTGCGCGCCAAGCTCCTCGATCTATACGACCGGCGGGCCGCCGCCGCGGCGCAGATGTCGACCGATGAAAAGCGTAGCGATGGCCCTCGCCAGGGGTGAGCCCGGGCATGTCGATGACCTGCTGGCGCATTTCGGGAAGGACCGCGAGGGCTTACAAAACTGGACCAACCGCCAGCGGGCGGACTGGCTAACCGCCCTTGTCCACCACTGGCCCTTTTGGCGGCGCGCCGACCAGACCCCGCCGCAGGGGGATTGGCGATGCTGGCTGATCTTGGCTGGGCGCGGCTTTGGCAAAACGCGCACGGGCGCAGAATGGGTCCGCGCGCGCGCCGAAGCGACGCCGGGGCTGCGGATCGCCCTGATGGCGGCAACCCAAGCCGAAGCTCGGGCGATCATGGTTGAAGGCGAAAGCGGGCTGTGCGCGATTGCGCCGCCGGCCACGCGGCCAACCTTTGAGCCGTCCCTCCGGCGGTTGATCTGGCCCAATGGCGCGCGCGCGACGCTTTATTCCGCCGCCGAGCCGGAGGGGCTTCGCGGGCCGGAACACCATATCGCCTGGGCCGATGAATGCGCCAAATGGGACAATGGCGATGCGGCCTGGGACAATCTGGCGCTGAGCCTGAGGCTGGGCCCGCACCCCCAGATTGTGGCGACGACAACGCCCCGGCCCGTGCCCCTTGTCCGGCGCCTGCTCGCCACGCCCGGCACGCTCGTGACACGGGGCCGGATGGCGGACAATGCGTTCAACCTTCCCCTCGCGTTCGTTAGCGCGATGGACGCGATTTACGGCGGCACCCGGATCGGGCGGCAAGAACTGGACGGCGATCTGCTGGAAGACATTGCGGGCGCCTTATGGACACGCACCCAGATGGACGCCGCGCGGTGCGGGCCGGTGCCGGCGCTGCGACGGGTTGTCATCGGGGTTGATCCGCCTGCCGGAAAAACCGGCGATGCCTGTGGGATCATCGCCGCCGGGCTAGGCCAGGATGGCCGTTGCTGGGTGCTGGCCGATAAGAGCGTGGCGGGCGCCTCCCCCGAAGGCTGGGCGCGCCGTGTCGCGCAGACAGCGGCAGAATGGGGCGCGGACCGGGTGGTTGCCGAAGCAAATAATGGCGGGCTGATGGTGGAAAGCGTATTGCGCGCCGCCGCGGCCGGATTACCCGTCAAGCTGGTGCGCGCAGCGCATGGCAAGGTCGCGCGCGCCGAGCCAGTCGCGGCGCTGTATGAACGCGACCAGGTGCGCCACGCCGCCGCATTTCCTGCCCTCGAAGATGAGCTTTGCGGCCTCGCCGTCGGCGGCAGCTATCACGGCCCCGGCCGCTCCCCCGACCGGGCAGATGCCCTTGTCTGGGCGGTGACCGAGCTGATGCTGGGCGACCGGACCGAACCGCGGGTTCGGACGATCTAGCAGGCGCCGCATCGACCCGGTGTCACGACACCGCGCTTGTGATTTCAAAATGGAGATGAACATGAAGCTATTCGGCTGGAAATCGGCCGGGCGTGCTGTCGCGCGTCCGGTCTTGGGGCGGGGCCTGACGGGCTGGCTCGGCGGCCATTGGCCGCGGGCTTATGAGGCGCAGCTGCGGGAGCTCTATCTTGTCAATGCGGTTGCCCAACGCGCGGTGCGGCTGGTCGCCGAAGGCGTCGCCTCGATCGCGTTGACACCCCATGGCGCGAGCACCAAGGCTGCCGCACTGGTGACCGCAACCTCGGGCGGCCAACGGCTCCTGGAGACGCTGGCGACGAATTTGCTCCTCCACGGCAATGGCTATGTCCAGATTTTGAGCGACGCCAAAGGCGTGCCGGTGGAGCTTTATGCGCTGCGGCCGGAACGCGTGACGGTCGAGGCCGATGGCCGGGGCTGGCCCGCCAGCTACCGCTACCGCGCCGGCGAGGTAACAAATGTGCTCCCCGCGGACAGCCTCATCCATATCCGCACGCACCATCCGCTCGACGACCATTATGGGCTTGGCTGCCTTGATGCCGCGGCGGGGCCAATGGCGATCCATAACGCGGCGGCGCGCTGGAACAAGGCGCTGCTCGATAATGCAGCCCGTCCCTCTGGCGCGTTGGTGCATGGTGCCAAAGAGGCGCTCTCAGCAGAGCAATTTGACCGGCTGCGCGACGAATTGACCCAGAGTTTTCAGGGCGCCGCCAATGCCGGGCGACCTATGCTGCTCGAAGGAGGTTTGAGCTGGCAATCGCTTTCTCTTTCGCCTGCGGAGATGGATTTTGTCCAGCTCAAGGCAATGGCCGCGCGCGACATTGCACTGGCTTTTGGCGTGCCGCCGATGCTCCTCGGTCTGCCGGGCGACGCCACCTATGCCAATTATCGCGAAGCCCATCGCGCCTTGTGGCGGCAATCGATCCTGCCGCTCGCTGCCAAGATCTTGGACGCGATTGCCGAAGGGCTGAGGCCCTGGTTCGCAGGGCTGACGCTGGCGATTGACCAAGACCGGATCCCGGCGCTGAGCGAAGATCGCGAGCGGCTCTGGGCGCAAGTCACGGCGGCCAGCTTTCTCAGTCGCGCGGAAAAGCGGGCGCTGATCGGGCTGGAGGAGCGGGCATGACCAACCCCAATATGCTCCTCCACCTCGCCGCCCAAGCCGAGGCGCGCGGGGCCGACCTTGTCACGCTGCGCGCGCTGATCGAAGAAGCGTCCGACCTCGGCGCCGCGCGGGCGCTGGCCCGGCTGGGGCTGGCGGATGACCATGCCGCCAAGGATATGGCAGAGGTGCGCGAACTGCTGGGCGCATGGCGCGATGCCAAACGCACCGCACGCAAGACGCTGATCTCGTGGCTCGTGCGCGCGGGCCTTGCGCTTCTCGTCCTTGGTCTTGCGGTCAAGCTGGGGCTCACCGGGTTGATCCTCAAATGAGCGTGCGCTTCGCGGGCTATGCTGCGCTGTTCGACCGCCCTGACCGGGGTGGGGACATTATCCGCAAAGGCGCCTTTGCCGCGACGCTATCAGGCAGGGCGTCCCCCGCGGGCCTGCCGCTCTACCTGAACCACGACCCGCGCCAGCGGATCGGCACTGTCGCCTCGCTGGCCGAAGATGCGCGCGGGCTGCGCGTGATCGCCGAAAGCGATTCAGGGCCGGTGCTGATCGGGCAGGGCCTGTCTTTTGGCTATCGTGTGCGTGCCGCCGCCCGCAGCCCGTGCGGCCAATATCGGGAGCTGACCCAGCTCGACCTCATCGAAGTCAGCCTGGTGGCCCGGCCGATGCAGCCGCTTGCCCGTGTGGTCGCAACGGACGCGCCTTCGCCGCCCCTTATGCCCCCCAACGACACCCCAAAGGAGACTGAGAATGGACTATGATGTGAAAGCCGATACGCTTGATGCGGCACTGGACACTGCCGACCTGCCGCCCGCCCCCGTCGCGCGCCCGGCGCTTGCCGGCGCGACGATAGCGGACCCCGTTAAAACCGCCTTTATCGACGGCTATGTCCGCCGCGGCCGGGAGGTTGAGCTGAAAAGCGTGACGGGCGTGACGCCGCAAGATGGCGGCTTTGCGGTGCCGCGCGACATCGACGCGCAGATTGACAGCCTGATGAAATCCGCCTCCCCCATCCGCCAGATCGCCAATGTCGTGAAGGTTGGCACCTCAGGCTATCGCAAGCTCGTCACGCAAAATGGCGTGACTTCCGGCTGGGTGGCCGAAAATGCGGCGCGCCCCGAAACCGCAACGCCCGTGTTCAACGAAATCGTCCCGAGCTTTGGGGAGCTTTATGCCAACCCTGCCGCGACGCAAGCGATGCTCGACGACGCGGCGTTCGATGTCGAAAGCTGGCTGGCGAGCGAAATTGCAAGCGAGTTTGCCAAAGCCGAAGGTACCGCTTTTGTGAACGGCAATGGCACCAACCGGCCCAAGGGGTTTTTGACGGCCCCCGTCGCGGTGACTGCCGATGGCACGCGCCCCTTTGGCACGCTGCAGTTTATCGCAACGGGTGCCGCGGGCGCCTTTGCCGCCAACCCACAGGATAAGCTGGTGGATCTCGTCCACACGCTGCGCACGCCCTACCGCCAAGGTGCGGTCTGGGTGATGAACACCGCGACGATCGCCACGATCCGCAAGTTCAAGGCGAGTGATGGCAGCTTCCTCTTCCAGCCCGGGCTGGTCGCAGGCCAGCCCGATACGCTGCTCGGCTATCCGGTGGTGGAAGCCGCCGATATGCCCGATATCGCCGCCAACAGCCTGTCGATTGCGTTTGGCAATTTCAAACAGGGCTATCTGATCGCCGAACGCGCGGACACCGCGCTGCTCCGCGACCCTTATACCAACAAGCCCTTTGTCCATTTCTACGCGACCAAGCGCGTGGGGGGCATCGTGTCCAACTCCGAAGCCATCAAGCTTCTGCGCTTCTCGCAGAGCTGAGCGGCGGCGCCTTTGTGATCGGGGATCCGATATGATCGACGCCAGCCCTTTAGCGCCCGTGCTCCTCTTTGGGGCGCGGGATGCCGCCAAGGCCTTTTTGCGGATCGATGGTGCGGCTGACGATGCGGTAATCGACCAGCTGGTCGCCAGCGCCGCCGGGCTGGCCGAAGCCTTTACCGCCCAACGGCTCGTCCAACGCAGCTTTACCGAAACCATCCCTGCTGCGCGCAACTGGACCCGGCTGCGCACCACCCCCGTCCGCACCGTGACGGGGGTGGTAGCGCTCGGCCCGGCAGGCGCTGCCGCGCTGTCATCGACACGCTATGATGTCGATATCGATGCGGGGGGCGATGGCTGGGTGCGGATGCCCGACCCAGCGGGCACACGCCAGCTTCAGGTGACACTCACCGCGGGGCTGGCGGAGGACTGGGCCGCGCTACCCGAGCCGGTCCGCCTCGGCATTTTGCGGCTCGCGGCCCATTTCTTCGCCCATCGCGATGCGGCGGACGACCCCGGCCCTCCCGCCGCGGTTGCCGCCCTGCTGCGCCCCTGGCGGCGGATGCGGATCCGATGAGCGGGGAAGTGGCGGGCGCGCTGCGTGAGCGCGTGACCATCGAACAGCCGGTCGCGCGGCGCGATACGCTGGGCGGGCGGCAAGGCGGCTGGACCTATGACGGTGCCGTCTGGGCGCGCGTTACCCCGCTTGTCCCTGCCGATCTTGCCGCCGCCGATGCGCTGACGGGGCTACCGCGCTGGTCGGTCACGATGCGCAAGCGCGAAGGCGTGCTGCCCGGTTCCCGGCTTGTCTGGCGGGGACGATTCTTGATCGTGCGCAGCGGGATCAGCGACCCGGCTGACCCGGCGCGCATGGTGCTGACCTGCGAGGAGCAACGCTGATGTTCGACAAACTTCGCGCCCGCGCCGCTGCCCGCGCCGCTCAAAAGCGCCGCGCCGTGATAGCGCGGATCATGGCGCGGGTGCCCATGGGGCTCCGCGCTCAAGAGGTTGCGGCGGGTATCCGCCTTTCTGCCCGGCGGCTGCGCTGGCAGCTTCTCACCCGTCCGGGTCTTTGGGGATTTTGGCGATGAGCGGTGCGTATGAAGCGGTACAAGCCGCGCTGCTTTCGGCCTTGTCCGCCGCGCCGGAGCTTGCCGCGCTCACCGGGATTTACGATGGGCCGCCGCCGCGCGCGGCCTTTCCCTATGCTTCGTTCAGCAGCACCGCCGCGAACGACTGGAGCACCACGACCGAACAGGGCCGGGAGCTGCGGCTCGCCATCACCCTATGGGATGATGGCGAGCGGGCGGCCCGGCTCCTCCAGCTGGTTGCCGCGCTCGAGCAGGTGGTCGCGGGTCTGCCCCGCCAATTGGACGGATGGCGGATCGTGAGCCTCGTGCTCGCCCGCACCCTTATCGCGCGCGACCCCCAAGGCCCCTGGGCCGGGCTGGTTGAGCACCGCCTTCGCCTGCTCAAACTTTAGGAGATTGATATGCCTGCTGAAAAAGGGAGCGCCTTTTTGCTGAAGGTCAGCAATGGCGCGACACCCCCTGTCTATCAGACGATCGCCGGGATGCGCACCACCCAGCTGAGCATCAGCGGTGAGACAGTCGTCATTACGCATAAAGGCTCAGGCGGATGGCGCGAGCTGCTCGGCGGGGCGGGGGTGCGCGCGGTCGGTGTCTCGGCTGCCGGAGTCTTTACCGGCTCGGCTGGCGAGGCGCGGGTCAAGGCCAACGCGCTCTCCGGCGCGCTCGATGACTATGAGCTGAGCTTTGACAGCGGGGAGCGGATGCGCGGCCGCTTCCTCGTGACCCGCCTCGACTATGCGGGGGACTATAATGGCGAGCGGAGCTACACCCTTGCGCTCGAAAGCTCTGGCGCGGTGGAAAGCCTGTGAGCCGCCCTGCCAACCCCGTTCGCGGCGAAGCCGAGATTGCGGGCATCGCCCTGCGCCCGAGCTTTGCCGCGCTCGTCGCTGCCGAAGCGGAGCTCGGCTCGCTCTTCGCGCTGGTCGATCGCGCGGCCCAAGGCCAACTCGAGCTGCGCGAGATGGTCGCGCTCTTCTGGCATTGCCGGATGACGGATAGCATCGACCGCGCCGATTTTGCTGACACGGTAACAGCCGCGGGTCTTGCCGCAGCAGCCCCAGTACTGCGCCAGCTGCTTCGCCAGATCCTGACCGGCCGATGAACTTTGGCGAGACGGCGCATCAGCTTGCCGGGCACATAGGCGCGCTTTTCGGCTGGCCGCCCGACGTCTTTTGGCAGGCGACGCCGGCCGAGCTGGGCGCGTTGCTTTGTGCGCTCTCGCCACTGCCAGCTGCGCCAGACGCGGCCGACCTTGAACGCTTGAAGGACATGTTCCCCGATGGATGAGGAAATCGAACGACTGGTGATCGGCGTGCGCGCTGATACGCAGGGCTTTGCCCGGGATGTCGCGGCGATGCAGGCGACGCTGGACGGTCCCTTTGCCGCGGGGGTTAGCCGGGCGGGGCAATTGCTCGACACGGCCCTTTCTCGGGCGATCCGATCTGGCAAGCTGGGCTTTGACGATCTGAAGCGCGTCGCCTTGTCGGCGCTTGGCGAGATTGCGGCCCAATCGATCCGCGCCGGGATTGGCGCGCTGGCGGGGCCGAATGGCAGCAAAGGCGGCTCCCTCCTCTCGCTCGGCACCCAGCTGCTAAGTGCAGCCCTAGGCGCGCCGGGACGGGCAACGGGTGGGCCAGTGAGCCCCGGCCGCGCTTATCTGGTAGGCGAGCAAGGCCCAGAGCTTTTTGTGCCGACGACGAGCGGTGCGATCGCGACCGCTGGCCCTGCCCCGCGCGCGGTGCGGGTGGCGATTACGATCAACGCGCCCGCTGGGGCGGCACCCGAAATGCTCACCCGGTCGAGCCGCCAGATTGCCCGGGCGGTGCGCACCGCCCTTCAGGACGAGGGTTAAACTATGGCCTATTGGCTTGCCCGTCCCGGCGATGCACAGCAGCACGCCTGGTTGACGCGGTTCGACCCGCGCTTCTGGACGGTGAACTTCCCCCGCCCGATGATGGCTGCGGTTACCAGCCTTGGCCCCGCGGCGCTCCGCATCGATGCCGTCTTCTATCGTCGAAACGACCTTGCGGGGCTGATCTGGGAGAGCGAAGACCGCCACGACCACCCGCTTCTCGCGTATGAAACCGCGCGGGATTATCGCGGGCTGGCGCTGCGCTTTCGCTGGCGCGCGACGGGCCTCCTCCCGCTGGATGCGGTGTACGGCCCGACGCTGACAATCGAAGGCCGCGACGCGCAGGGCGCGCCCCGCAGCTGGTATGTCCGGCTGTGGAACTATGCGAAAGGCACGCCGAGCGACGCCCAGATCACCCTTGATTTTGACGCGCTGGCGGGCGGCTTTTTAGTGCCGCAAGAGGCCGACCCGGTTTGGGCCGGCGCAATCGACCGGCTGTTCTTCTCACTCGTCCCGCCCGGCTATGACGGGACGGATGCCGCGCTGGCTGCCCCCGTTGAGGCGGCGGTGGAGATCAGCGAGATCCACTGTGAGGGGCCGGGATCCACGTTGTCGATGGGGGATGTCTTTGTCCCACCGCATGGCCTGTCGATCGCGACGGCCTATGATGACCATTATCATCTTACCCCGGCCCGGCTGGTGCGCCAGGCGTTGATGCTCGGCTATCGCGGCGGGATGACCCATTATGTCGGGATGAGCCATTATCCCCGGCTCGCGCCGATGGCAGGGGGTTATCAGGCGACGCTATCTGGCGGCGCGATCAACGTCGCAGCGGCGGCGTGGCACCGCGATTTTGCGGCCCAAAGCGCGGCCCATGGCTTTGAACTGATCCTCTCCCTCTCGTTCGAGTTGTTCGATGCCTATTGCCCGGCGGCGTGGAAGCAGCGGGATGCATCGGGCGCGCCCGCGCTGACCGGCTGGTCGCCGCCCTCGACCTTATTATCGCCCGCTAATGCCGCAGCCATGGCCTATCTGGCGGCAGTGGCACAGGCGTTTCTCGCGCTCGTCGTGGCCGCCGGGCACCGCCCCCGCTTCCAGCTCGGGGAGCCGTGGTGGTGGGTGACGGATCAGGGCGCCATCTGCCTGTCGGACGCGGCCTGTCGCGCGAAGCTGGGCACGACGCAGGTGCCCTTGGCGGATGTCCGTCGCGCGGATCTCTCCCCGGCCCAGCGCGCGATGCTCGATGCGGCAGGCGCGATCCTCGCAGACGCGACGGCGGCATTGGGTGCAAGTTTGCGCGCGCGCTGGCCGCAGATCGAGCTGCTGGTACTGATCTATTTACCCAGCGTGATGGACCCCCAAGCCCCTGAGGTCCGTCGGGCCAATGCACCGATTGGGTGGCGGACGCCCGCGTTCGATATCCTCCAGCTCGAAGATTATGACTGGGTCACCACGGGACAGACGGCCAAGAGCGCCACGGCGCTGGCCGCGATCTCGACACGGCTCGGCTATGGCACGGCGCGCCAGCATTATCTCGCAGGTTTCGTGCTGACGCGGGCAGATATGGCCCAATGGCACGCGATCGATGCCGCGGCCGCAGAAGCCGTGCGCCGCGGTGTTGCGGCGTGCTTCATCTGGGCGTTGCCGCAGGTGTTGCGTGACGGCTTTACCCGCTTTGCCCTTGGGGCCGCAGGCGCCGATGAGGAGACTGAGATGGATGCCTTTGACGATGTGACCTTTCCCTTGAACATTGGCCGGGCTGCCGAAGTCCAGCCTGCCTTTTCGACCGCGATCGTGACAACTGCATCAGGCCATGAGCAGCGCAACGCCAATTGGGCCAATGCCCGGCTGCGCTATGATGTTGGCCCCGGCATCCGCGCCGAGGCTGATGTGCATTTGCTCCTCGATTTCTTTCGCGCGCGCCACGGCGCGGCGCGCGGCTTTCGCTTTCGTGACCCGCTTGACCATAGCAGCAACGCGATGACCGCGTCGCCGCGGGCGAATGATATTCTTATCGGTACCGGCGATGGGCGGACGACGCGCTTTGCGCTCCTCAAAACCTATGGCGGGGCCATGGGCGAAGTCCGTCGGATCACCCGGCCTTTGGCCGACAGCGTGCGCGTGGCGCTCAATGGGCAGGCGCAGACGAGCGGCTGGACGCTGGCGGCGGGCGGGTGGATCGTCTTTGCGACGCCGCCGGTCGCGGGCGCCGCGGTGACCGCCGGGTTTCTGTTCGACGTGCCCGTGCGCTTTGAGACAGATCGGCTCGACATTGCGGGCCATGGCCCAGGGGCAGGCGAGCTTGCAAGCGTCCCCCTGATCGAGGTGCGCGAGGCGTGAGCCGCTGGTTTGCGGCGCCCCTCACGACGCTGGCCTTTTGCTGGCGCCTTGACCGTTTAGATGGCGTGACGCTGGGCCTAACGAGCCATGACCGGGATGTCTGGTTTGATGCGCTGCGCTATCGTGCGGCGCCGGGGCTGGTTCCGTCCGCGCTTGATCGCAGCGCCACGCTGGAGCCCGACACGATCGAGCTGACAGGGGCGCTTACCTCTCACCTGTTGCGGCCCGATGACCTCGCGCTGGGGCGCTGGGATGGCGCGCGTCTGCAGCTTTGGGCGATCAACTGGGAAGCGCCCGACGATGACCCGCTGCGTCTGGCCGCGGGCCAATTGGGGGCAGTCACGCTCGAAGGCACCCGCTTTCAGGTTGAGCTGAACGGCCGCGCCGCCGCGCTCGACCGAGATGCCACCGAGACGACCTCACCCTATTGCCGTGCCCAATTGGGCGACACACGATGCCGCGTGCCCATGGCAGGCCGGGTGTTGCTGGCGCAGCTGGTGGGGCAGGATGGCGCGCGGCTGATGATCGATCAGCCGGTGATGCCCGGTGAGTATGCGTTCGGGCGGCTGCGCTGGTTAGACGGGCCGCGGGCCGGCCTGACCGAGATGATTTTGGAAAATGATACGCGCGCCGTGACGCTGATCGACGTTGGGGATGCTGATGTCGTCGGGAGGCGGGTGGAACTGACCCAAGGGTGCGACCGCCGTTTTGCCACCTGCACCAACCGCTTTGCCAATGGCGCGAATTTCAGGGGTGAGCCGCATATGCCCGGCAATGACCTTTTGGTGCGTTATGGCGGGTGATGCGATTGTCGCGCGCGCCCGCGCGCTCATCGGCACGCGCTTTCGCTTTCAGGGCCGGGATTCGGCCGGGCTCGATTGCGTGGGGCTTGTTGGCCGGGCGTATGACGCCGACGATCTTCCTGCTGATTATGGCTGGCGCGGCAGTGCAGACCGCTGGATCGCGTTGCTCGATGCGCGGCTGGCGCGCTGCCCCCCGCCGCCGGCGTTGGGCGATGTGCTTGTGCTGCAAGCGGGGCCGAGCCAGCTTCACCTTGGCATCTGGTCGGGCAGCGGGCTGATCCATGCGCATGCCGGGTTGCGCCGGGTGGTCGAAACGCCGGGGCCGCCGGCCTGGCCGCTTCTCGGTTGTTGGACGATGCGAAAGGATGCCCCATGGCCACCCTTGTCTTAACCGCGATTGGCGGCGCTGTCGCCGGGCCGATCGGGGCAGCGATCGGTTCCATGGCGGGACAGCAGATCGACCAGCGCCTGTTTGCCCCCCGCGGGCCAGAAGGCCCCCGGCTCGCGCAATTGGCGGTGCAGGCCGCGGCTTATGGCGCGCCCCTGACCAAAGTGTTTGGGACGATGCGCGTGTCGGGCAGCGTGATCTGGGCGACGGACCTACAAGAGCAACGCCAGACCCATTCCCAAGGCAAGGGGCGGCCCAAGGCGGTCACCTATAGCTATCACGCATCGTTCGCGGTCGCGCTCAGCGGGCGGCCCGCCACCCGCATCGGCCGAATCTGGGCAGATGGCAAATTGCTTCGCGGGGCGGCCGGGGATTTCAAGACGCAGACGGGGTTTCGTTTCTATTCCGGCCGTGAAGATCAAGAGGTTGATCCGCTGATTGCTGGTGCGGAGGATGGCGCTGCGCCCGCCTATCGGGGGGTTTGCTATGCGGTTTTCGAGGATATGGCGCTCGAAGACTTTGGCAACCGCATCCCTATTTTGAGCTTTGAACTGATCGCTGACGCGGCTGTGACGCTGGGCGACATCCTCAGCGAGCTGGGCGGCGGCACGCTGGAGGCGGACTGCCAGACCCCGGTGATTGGCTTTGCGGCCGATGGCGGCACGGTTCGTCAAACAGTGGCACCGTTACTCGCGCTGAAAAGCCTCGACGCGGTGGATCTTGCGGCGCGGGTGCGGGTCGCCGCGCCGACAGGCCCCGTGCGGCCGATCCTCGCGGCGCAGCTGGGCGCCGCGCAAGGCCCCCGCGGCGGTCCCCCGCTGGCGTGCAGCACCAAGGCGCGCGCGCACCGGGCAAGCCTGTTCAGGCTGGGCTATGCGGACCCGGCGCGCGATTTTCAGCCGGGGGAACAGCGCGCCGAACTCTTCATTCCCGGCCGGTCAGCGGCGCGTGAGCTGCTTCTTGCGCTTGGTGCGGGCGATGCCCGGCGCTGGGCACTCGACGCGCTGCTTGACCTGCGTGCGCGGGATGAGGAGGTGCACATCGCCTTACCTTGGGCCGCGCTCGATCTGGGAATTGGCGACCTCCTCTCTCTGCCCGAGCGGACAGGGATCTGGCGGGTGCTCACCGTCAGCTTCGACGAGATGCGGGTGACCGCCCGGCTCTGCCGCTATGCGCCGCCGCCCGACGGCACCCCACCCGCCGACGCCGGGCGGGGCCTTTTGGCGCCGGACACCATCCATGGCCCGACCCGGCTTGTCCTTGCAGAACTGCCGATGCTCGACACCGGCGTTGCGACCCGGCCTGTCGTCGTTGCGGCGGCGGCGGGGCCGCAACCGGGATGGCGACAGGCGGCGCTTTCTCAATCCGCAGATCAGGGTGCCCGCTGGACTGATATTGGCGCGACGGCGGCGCCGGCGATTTTCGGCACGGCGGCCTCGCTGCTCGCGCCCGTTAGCCCGCATCTTGTCGACCGCGTCTCGCACCTTGTCGTCGATCTTCTCCATGACGAGATGGCGCTGCGGGGCGTGGACGAAGACGCGCTTCTGGCGGGTGAAAATCTGATGATGGTCGGGCGGGAGCTCGTGCAATTTGGCCGTGCAGAGCGGATCGGCCCGGCGCGCTATCGCCTGACCCAGTTGCTCCGCGGTCGCCGGGGCACCGAGGCCGAGATGGTGGGGCACAGGCTTGGCGAAGACGTCCTCCTGCTCGACCGAACGACGCTCCTCGAACTCGAGGTGCCGGCGGGCGCTGCGCGCTGGAGCGTGATGGCAGCGGGCCTCGATGACCCAGCCCCTGTTGTCCGCACGATCGACCTTGCGGGGCTTGCGACGCGACCTTTGGCGCCGATGCATCTCAGCGCCGCCTGGACGGAGACGGGCGCGCTCCAGTTTCGTTGGGTCCGCCGCAGCCGGGCCGGATGGGACTGGCCCGATGGCGTCGACGCGCCGTTGGCTGAAGAGCGCGAAGCCTATCGCTTGATGCTCACCCCCGAGATAGGCCCAGTGGTGCAGCTGGACCTTAACGCGCCTGTCGCGATGCAGGCCGCCCCCCAGATCAGCGCGTGGCGCGCCGCTGGTGCCCGCCGCCTCGACTGGCAGGTTGTCCAGATCGGGACGGCAGGAAGCTCCCCCCCTGCGGCCGCCCAGGTTGCGCTTTAGTGCCTCGCTATGGAGAGAAAGATGGTCGATCAAACAGAACGGCTCGGCCTGCCGCTGATCGCGGCAGGGCAGAGCCAGAAAGAAGTCACCCATAATGCGATGGTCGCGATGCTCGATATGCTGGCTCAGCCAGTCGTCGTCGCGCGGATGAGTGTCCCGCCAGCTGCGCCCCAGATCGGCCAATGCTGGGCTGTGGATCAATCCCCCAGCGGCGACTGGCAGGGCTGGTATGGGGCGATTGCGCAATGGTCTGCGAACGGGTGGCGCTTCATCCCCGGCTTTGAGGGACTTCTCGTATGGAACCAAAGCGACGCGCGCGCGTTACGCTTTCAAGCAGGGCGCTGGTCCGATGCGGTGGAGGCCAGCGCCCTGCGAGTCGGCAGGCGCCAGGTAGTCGGTGCGCAACAGCCGGGGATTGCTGCTCCCAGTGGCGGCACCGTGGTCGACGCCCAAGCACGAACCACGATTGCTTCGATAATCACAGCATTACAAACACATGGTCTTATATCTCAATAAACAAATTAACATTAAGATCGATAAATGGGTCTTTTATGTAACACATATTCATTTTGTGTGCTTGCGCCATTTCGCGACGATCTGTAGAGAAATGCGTCTGTCTAGAACAAGACCTCAGGAAGGGAATCTTATGCGCAAGCTCGCTGTTATGGCCGCGCTCGTCTCCTCAGCGCTGGCGTCCCCCGCGCTGGCGCGCGACGGCGCATGGTATGTCGGCATGGAAGGCGGCCCCTCGATCGTGGAAGACCAGTCTTTCGATCTGGCCGGGGGGAAGAAGAATGGCTCGGCTGACTTCAAAAATGCGTGGGATGTCGATGGCCTTGTGGGCTATGACTTTGGTGGATTCCGGCTCGAAGCAGAGCTGGGCTATAAGCAAGCCGCCCTCACCAAATGGGATTCTCAGCTGACCACGCTTGCCGGGACCGCGGGCACGGCGCGCCCCGCCGGGCTCTATCCAGATGCCGGTGGCCGCTTGAGCAACCTGAGCTTCATGGTGAATGGCTTGGTTGATTTTGGCGGGGAGGGGATGACGGGATTTCTTGGCCTTGGCTTGGGGGTGGCGAGCTCCAAAGCTAGCTATTCGATCGATAGCAGCGGCCCTGATTTCCTCAACGATACCGAGACCGGGCCTGCGGTGCAGGCGCTGGCCGGGTTTCGCGCGCCGATATCAAAATCTGTAGAATGGGGCGTAAAATACCGCTTTTTCAACAAAGGGGATGTCTCGTTCCGGGATCGTGCGGGGCGCACCGCAGAAACCGGCGTGCGATCCCATTCGCTGCTGGCGAGCCTGATCGTCAATTTTGGGGAAGAAGCGGCGCCGCCTCCGCCCCCGCCCCCGCCCCCGCCGCCTCCGCCCCCACCACCTCCCCCGCCGCCGCCGGCACCTGTGGCTGAAAAGACATGCAGCACGGGGCCGTACATCGTGTTCTTTGACTGGGACAAAGCCGACGTCACGGTTGACGCTGCGGCGACTCTGGACAACGCCATCCTCGCCTATGCCGATTGTGGCGGCGCGCAGGTTATGCTGGCGGGCTATGCCGATAGATCCGGGGCGCCCCAATATAATATGGGCCTTTCTGAACGCCGAAATGCCGCGGTGCGCGCTTATCTCGAAGCTAAAGGCTTGCCGACGGGTGTGATTTCAACCCAAGCTTTTGGCGAAGGGGCGCCTCAGGTTGACACCGCCGATGGCGTTCGTGAACTCCAGAACCGTCGGGTGGAAATCACTTATGGGCCGGGCTCTGGCCAATAGCCTTGGGCCAATCGCGACAGGCGGATTCCGCCAATCAGGGGGCCGGTCGATGACTGGCCCCTTTTTTCATCATGCAGAAAGATTTGCAGGCCAAAGCGGCCCAAGCGTAGAGATGTGGAACGTCTCTTCAGACCAACAGGGTGGCATATGAAGATTACGATGATCGGTTCGGGCTATGTCGGGCTCGTATCGGGTGCGTGCTTTGCCGATTTTGGGCATGAGGTGACATGTGTCGACCTTGACCACGACAAGATCGAGGCACTGCGCGCGGGCATCATGCCGATCTATGAGCTTGGCTTGGCCCCGCTGGTCGCTGCCAATGTCGCAGCGGGCCGGCTTGTCTTCACGACTGACCTTAAGGCTGGTGTTGCGGGCGCCGATGCCGTCTTTATCGCCGTGGGCACCCCGTCACGCCGCGGCGATGGCCATGCGGACCTCAGCTATGTCTATCAGGCGACACGCGACATTGCGGCTGCCATCACAGGGCCGCTGGTGGTGGTCACCAAATCAACGGTGCCCGTTGGCACGGGTGACGAGGTCGAGCGTATTTTGAAGGAACAGGCCCCCCACGCGACGGTGGCCGTTGTCTCCAATCCTGAGTTTTTGCGAGAGGGCGCTGCAATCGAGGACTTTAAACGACCGGACCGGATTATTATCGGGACCGATGACCCCTGGGCGCGGGGCGTGATGCACGAGATTTATCGCCCCCTCTACCTCAATCAGGCACCATTGGTGTTCACCGCGCGGCGCACCGCAGAGCTGATCAAATATGCCGCCAACGCTTTTCTGGCGACCAAGATTACCTTCATCAATGAGATGGCCGATCTGTGCGAAGCGGTTGGCGCCAATGTGCAGGATGTCGCGCGCGGGATCGGTCTGGATAAGCGGATTGGCAGCAAGTTCCTCCATGCGGGCCCCGGCTATGGCGGCTCCTGCTTTCCCAAGGATAGCCTTGCACTGTTGAAGACGGCCGAGGATTATGGGGTGCCCAGCCGGATCGTTGAAGCCGTGGTGCAGGTGAACGATGCCCGCAAGCGCGCAATGGGACGCAAGATCATTCACGCGATGGGTGACAAGGTGCGCGGCAAGACGGTCGGGCTGCTAGGGGTCACTTTTAAGCCCAACACCGATGACATGCGCGACGCGCCGTCGCTGGCGATTGTGCAGGCCCTGCAAGATGTCGGGATCAAGGTGGTGGCCTATGACCCGGAAGGGATGGCAGCCGCCAAGCCGTTGATGCCCGGCGTCGACTTTAAAGACGATCCTTATGCCGTTGCCGCGGGTGCTGATGCGCTGGCGCTGGTGACCGAATGGGATGCGTTTCGCGCGCTTGATCTGCCGCGGATCGCGGGGGCGATGAAATCCCCGGTTTTTATCGACCTGCGCAATGTTTACCCGCCAGAGGACGTCCGGCGGCACGGCTTTGCCTATCATTCCATCGGCCGACCCTGAGCGTTAAAGGCCGCGATAGGCTTTCAGCCACGCCACAAAATCTGGCACGCCGACATCGATCGGGATCGTTGGTGCAAAGCCCAGATCGCGGCTGATCTCGGTAATATCGGCATAGGTTTCAGGCACATCGCCTGGCTGCATCGGCTGAAAATCAATTTCGGCTTGGCGGCCACAGGCCGCTTCCAGCACCGCAACCAACCGCATCAACTCTTCTGAACGATGGTTGCCGATATTGTAGATCCGGTGCGGGGCGAGGCTGCCGCCGGGCTTCAAACTGCCATCATCATTAACGGGCTGGTCGATGGCGGCGAGCACCGCCGCAACCACATCGGTGATGTGCGTGAAGTCGCGCCGCATCTGCCCGTTGTTGAAGATGGTCAGCGGCGCCCCTGTCAACAGCCGCTCTGCAAACTGCCACAGGGCCATATCGGGGCGGCCCCAGCGGCCATAGACGGTAAAGAAGCGCAAGCCCGTTTGCGGCACGCGATAGAGATGGGCGTAGGTTTCGCTCATCAGTTCATCCGCCTTCTTGGTCGCGGCGTAGAGCGAGAGGGGATGATCGGCCCGATCTGCGACCGAAAAGGGCAGCGTGCGATTGGCACCATAGACCGAGGAGGAGGAGGCATAGACCATCTGCCGGACCCTGCGATGCCGCGCCACTTCGAGCAGGTTAAGATGCCCGACAAGGTTCGACTGGAGATAGGCGCGAGGATTGACGAGGGAATAACGCACCCCGGCTTGCGCCCCGAGATGGACGATCGTGTCGATTTCGACATCCTGCAGGCACGCGTCGAGTGCGGCATGATCGGCAAAGTCGGTCTGGCGAAAAGCAAAATGGGGGTGCGCGAGTTCCGCCAGCCGATCCCGCTTGAGCTGCACATCGTAATAGTCATTCAGATTATCGATGCCGATGACCCGATTGCCGCGCGCAAGGAGAGCCTGGGCGACGTGCATCCCGATAAAGCCCGCGACGCCCGTGACGATGATCGACATGCTCTTCTCCTGCGCCCGCTCAACGTATCACCCACTCAACTGGGCTTATTAAACTATAGACTGTCTTGAGGCGGGTTAAAATGCAGACAAGACTTTGGGCAGATGAGATAGATCAGGAGATCAGCATGACCCCCCCTAAATTCCTCCTCGCCTTTGCCCCAATCGCCTTTGTCGCGTGCGCCGGTACCGCACAGACCGCCCCCCAGAAGATCAGCGCTGAAGCAGAACTGCAGGACGCCAAGGGCGCGCCCGTCGGCCGTGCGGTCGTGACACAGGCAGCCGATGGGCTGTGGCTTGAGGTGACGGCAAGTGGGCTGACGCCGGGCGCGCATGGCCTTCATGTCCACGCGATTGGCACCTGCACCGCGCCTGATTTTGCGTCGGCTGGGCCGCACTGGAACCCGAGCGGCCATCAGCACGGGCGGAAGAACCCGGCGGGCGCGCATGCCGGCGATGCCCCGAACCTGATCGCAGACGCCGCGGGTAAGGGCAGCCTCAAGACCTGGCTGGGCGCCGGGACGATCCGCGATGGCGCGCAGCCGATGCTCGACGGTGACGGGGCTGCGGTGGTCATCCATGCGGAACCCGATGATGAGATGACCGATCCTTCCGGCAAGAGCGGCACCCGCGTGATCTGCGGGGTGTTGAGCCTGCGTTAAACAGGCTCCCCCAATGCCCGGGCCCGCTCGACCAATTGCGCCGCGAGTCCGGGCACTTTCTTCAAGGCAATGACAGTTGCGAGCAAAATGATCGGCATGACGATGAGCGTGCCCATGAGCGACATCCGCAAATCGCCCGAGACATCGCTCGTCAGCCCGACCAGATAAGGCCCGAGCCCAAGGCCAAGGATGGTTGTGCCCAAGAAGAACACGGCCGTTGCCGTACCCCGCATCCGCGGCAGAACCAGATCTTGTATGCTCGCCGCGCATGGGCCGAGCCACATGATGTGGACGAACATATTCAGCCCAGCAAAGGCATAGAATGCGGTAAGGCTGGTGACGCTATAGCTGGCATAGATCGTGACGGCCGAGCCGAGGGCGGCAATCAGCATCACGATCATCCGCCCGCCCGGATGGTAGCGCCGCAACCAATCCCCCAACACGCCCCCGACGCTCGCGCCAAGGCCGCCGCAAAGGGCGGTGAGTAGGCCCAAGGTCAGCCCCCCTTCCGCACCAACGCCGAACGCCCCCTTGGCGTAGAGGAAGATGAAGGGGGAGAGGCCATAGCTGATATAGGACATCAGCCCGCCGGCAACCGTCAGGCCGATAAAGCCGGGATTGGCGATGAGGCCGTAGCTGACGGGATCGCGCAGCCGGATCGTCTGCACCCAGCTGCCGATGCAATAAAGGCCGACGCCCAGCGCAGCCCATTGCACCATGTTGGTCGTGATCGCGAGGCCCGCGAGGTGGCCGACCACGGCGCGCCGTTCGGGGGGCAGGAGCGAGTCCGTCAGCGCGATGACGGCAACGGCGCCCAGCGTGATCGCGCCGAGCAAGAGGATATTGGTGCGGACGGTGCGCCCCGTGGCGTCGCGCGCGGCAAGGCCGCGCCAGTTCCAGGGCGGGAGCATCGCCGCAAACTCATCGAGCACGGCGCGCATCGGGTTGGGCGTCCCCGGGGTCGGAAGGCCGTCAATTTCCCCACGCACCGGCTCACGCACGGTGAACCACATCAACAGCGCGAGCACGATGCCGGGGATGCCAAAGGCCAAATAGGTGGCTTGCCACCCCGCCAGCCCCAAAGGTGCGGTCGCTTCGGTATAATGGGTTTCCCAATAGCGGATAACTTCAGCGCCAAAGGCCAGCGATGCGCCGCTGCCGATATAGATCCCGCTGGAATAGAGCGCGAGGACCGTGGCGCGCACCGATTTTGGGAAATAATCTTGGAGCAGCGAGTAAGACGCGGGGGAGGCGCTGGCTTCCCCGACGCCGACGCCAATCCGGGCGGCACCCAATTGGCCGAAGGTGGAGGTAAAGCCCGATACCGCGGTCATGCTCGACCAGAAGAACAGCCCGATCGAGATGGTGCGCACCCGGTTCCAGCCATCGGCCAGCTTTGCCAGCGGGAGGCCAAAGACGGCATAAAATAAGGCAAAGGCCGTGCCGAATAACAGCCCGATCTGCGCATCGGAGACGCCCATATCCGCCTTTAGATAGGGCGCGACGATGGTGACCACCTGACGATCGAGAAAGTTGAAGGCGTAAATGACCATCAACAATGCCAGCACATAGACGCGGTATGCCCGACCAGCCATGCGTTCTCTCCTCCCCTGTTTGGCAGAAGTGTAACGCCAAAAGCCCGGGCGCAAAGCGAAATTAATCCTTACCCGCCGCTGCCGTTCCTAAAGTTGGGGAGGGCCCATGTCGTGTTTTGCTTGAATTTAGGGGGCGACACACGATATTTCTCTTATTCGGCTATTCCGCCGACTAACGTGGAGTGTTTTTCGATGGCTAATTGGTCTGATCCTCGCTTGGCAGACGCCGCGACCATTTCGGTCGGCGCGCGCAGTGCTGCCTATGACGCGGGCCTGCGGTCCTACATGCTGTCCGTCTATAACTATATGATGTCGGGCGTGCTCTTGACCGGGATCGTCGCCCTGCTCTTTGCTTCTTCGGGTGCGGCGCAGAACATCATGTTTGGCCCCGGCCTTTTGAAATGGGTGATCATCTTGTCCCCGTTGGCGTTCATCCTGGTGATGAACTTCGGGCTTAATCGCCTTTCGACCTTTGGCTTGCAGGCAAGCTTCTGGGGCTTTGCGACGGCGATGGGCTTGTCGATGTCGACGATCTTCCTCGTCTATACAGGCGCCTCAATCGCGCAGACCTTTTTTGCAACGGCCGCGGCCTTCGCAGGGCTGAGCTTGTTCGGCTATACAACGAAGCGTGACCTGTCGGGCCTCGGCACCTTCCTCATCATGGGGGTGGTCGGCCTCCTCGTGGCGTCGATCATCAATATCTTCATGCAGTCGGGCACGATGCAGCTGGTGATCAGCTTTGTCGGCGTGCTCCTCTTTGCGGGCCTCACCGCCTATGACACGCAGCGCATCAAATCGATGTATGCGTATGTCGCGGGCAGCGAGATGGTCGGCAAGACGGCGATCATGGGCGCGCTGTCGCTCTATCTCGACTTTGTGAACATGTTCCAGTTCCTGCTGAGCTTCATGGGCCAGCGCGACTGATCTGTGTTCCAAAATTGAACACAAGGCCCGGGGCGCTGCACCGGGCCTTTTTTTATGTCTGACGCCCCCTATCTCCGAGCATGAGGGGAAGGAGATAGAGGAGCTTAGAATGAACTACGCCGTCCTTTCCGCAGCGATGATCGCGGTGCTTACGCCTTTAGGCGCCGCACATGCCCGCCCGGACGCCACGCCGCATTGTCCCGTTGTCACCCCCACGCAGGTGGCGGCTCAATTTGACCGCTTCAACGCGGCCTGGGCGACCAAGGATCCGGCAAAGGTCACCGCGCTGTTCGCCCCGGATGCGGTGCTCTTGGCGACGGTGTCCAACCGCCCGCGCACAACCCCGGCCGAGGTGAACGATTATTTTGTCAGCTTTTTGAAGAACAGCCCGGTTGGCACGATCAACACGAGTATGATCAAGATTGATTGCCGCAGCGCCGCGCGGCTCGGCACCTGGACGGTGACGCTCACCAACCCCGAGACGGGCGCGAAAAGCGACGTAAAGGCCCGCTATTCCTTCCTCTATCGCTATGTCGATGGCGATTGGAAGATCGACCATCTTCATTCATCGATGATGCCCGAAGCCGGGCATTAAGGCGCGCGTGAAAAGGGGCGGCACATCGCCGCCCCTGATCGCTTGTCAGGCTTTCGCCTTGGCGCTGGCCTTGCCGCCCTTCTTGCCCTTTTTGGGCGCGGCGGGGACGATTTCAAACGCCAGCGCATTGTCCTTCAGCCGGACGCTGACCTCGCCGCCATGGACGAGCTTGCCGAAGAGCAATTCCTCAGCAAGCGGCTGCTTGATCTTTTCCTGAATGAGGCGGCCCATCGGGCGCGCGCCATAAAGCTTGTCATAGCCGCGCTCGGTCAGCCAATCCTTCGCGTCCGTATCCAGCTTGATATGGACGTCGCGGTCCGCCAGCTGGAGTTCGAGCTGGAGGATGAACTTGTCGACCACGCGCGAGACGACCTGCGGCGGCAGATAGGCAAAGGGCACAATCGCATCGAGCCGGTTGCGGAATTCCGGCGTGAACATTTTCTTCACGGCTTCCTCACCCGCATCTTCGCGGCTGATATTGCCAAAGCCGATGCCTTCCTTTGCCATATCGGACGCGCCGGCATTGGTTGTCATGATCAGGATGACATTGCGGAAGTCCACCGTCTTGCCGTGATGATCGGTCAGGCGGCCATTATCCATGACTTGCAACAGGATGTTGAACAGGTCGGGGTGCGCCTTTTCAATCTCGTCGAGCAGCAGGACCGAATGGGGTTGCTGGTCGACCGCGTCGGTCAACAGCCCACCCTGATCATAGCCGACATAGCCTGGCGGTGCGCCGATTAGCCGGCTGACCGAGTGGCGCTCCATATATTCTGACATGTCGAACCGCTGGAGCGGGATGCCGAGTAAGCTCGCCAATTGGCGCGCAACTTCGGTTTTGCCGACGCCGGTCGGGCCGGAGAACAGATAATTGCCAATCGGCTTGTCGGGATCGCGCAGGCCGGCACGGCTGAGCTTGATCGCGCTGGCCAAGACCTCGATCGCGACATCCTGCCCGAACACGACGCGCTTCAGATCCGCTTCCAGCGTCTCGAGCGTCTTCTTGTCGTCGCTCGACACAGACTTGGGTGGGATGCGCGCCATGGTTGCGATCACGGTTTCGATTTCCTTGGCGGTAATCGTCTTCTTGCGCCGATTGGGCGGCACCAACATCTGCATCGCGCCGACTTCATCGATCACGTCGATCGCCTTATCGGGCAGCTTGCGGTCATTGATGTAGCGCGCCGACAGCTCAACCGCCGATTTGATCGCCTCCGGCGTGTATTTGACCTTGTGATGCTCTTCAAAGGCAGAGCGCAGGCCGGTCAGGATCTTGATCGTATCCTCAATCGTCGGCTCATTGACGTCGATCTTCTGGAAACGGCGCAAGAGCGCGCGATCCTTTTCAAAATGGTTGCGGAATTCCTTATAGGTGGTGGAGCCGATGCAGCGGATCACCCCGCCCGACAAAGCGGGCTTCAGCAAGTTGGACGCATCCATTGCTCCGCCCGAGGTTGCCCCCGCGCCGATCACCGTATGAATCTCATCGATGAACAGCACTGCATGGGGCAGCTTTTCGAGTTCGTTCACGACGGCCTTTAGCCGCTCTTCAAAATCACCACGATAGCGCGTGCCTGCCAAGAGCGCGCCCATATCAAGCGAATAGATGATGGCGTCTTTGAGGACATCCGGCACATCGCCTTCGATGATCTTGCGGGCCAGCCCCTCGGCAATCGCGGTTTTGCCGACGCCGGGTTCGCCCACATAAAGCGGGTTGTTCTTGGAGCGGCGGCAGAGGATCTGCACCGTCCGGTCCACCTCCGGCCCGCGGCCGATCAAGGGATCGACCTTACCGATCTTCGCCTTTTCATTCAGGTCGACGCAGAATTGCTTGAGCGCGGATTCCTGCTTGTTCTTGGGGTCAGCCGCTTGCTGTTTTTTCTCGTCGCGCTCTTCAGCCCCTTCGACCTTTTTCGCATCGCCCGTTTCGCCAGCCTTGCCGACGCCGTGGCTGATATAGCTGACCGCATCGAGCCGGCTCATATCCTGCTGCTGGAGGAAATAAACGGCGTAGCTTTCCCGCTCTGAAAAAAGGGCGACCAGCACGTTCGCCCCCGTCACCTCATCCCGGCCCGAGGACTGGACATGGAGGATCGCGCGCTGGACGACGCGCTGAAAGCCGCTGGTTGGCGAGGGGTCTGATTCCCCTTCGAGCCGAAGCGATTCCAATTCGGTGTCGAGATAATGGGTGACGGTGTCTTTGAGTTCGCCCGTATTGACGCCGCACGCGATCATCACCTTGGTCGCGTGGTCATCCTCGATGAGCGCCAAGAGCAGATGCTCCAGCGTTGCATATTCGTGCTTGCGGCTTGCGGCCGCCGCCAACGCATTGTGGAGCGTTGCTTCGAGTTCACGGGCAAAAGACGGCATTTAAAAGCTCCTTATCACCCTCATGTCGGGTGCGGCCGCCCCGAGATCAAGCCCCGACAGACCAAGCGTCATTTGCGGAACAGGGCATCGGCGCTTGCCCTGACCTTTACGGCGCTGGTCCGCTTTTCCTGAATCCGGGCGATTTCCGCTTCCAGCACCGCTTGCCGCGCGTCGAGTTCTTCCACCGACAAGGGGTCGAGATCCTGACGGGTCAGTTGGACCAGCGGATCCGCGGGATTTTTGGCAAAAAGATCATCCAAATCCATGTAGCAAGCGTCTTGCGAAACCGCTGGGAAGTCAAGCATCCGCGGCTATGGTATTTCGTCCTTTGTTGACGCTTTTGATCCCCTCCCCCAGATTGCCGGGAAAAGGAGACCCGCATGACCCTGCCCCTGACGATGATCTGCATCGATCCCACTGAAGCAGGCGGGCCCGATGTGCTCCAGCCGGTTGAGCGGCCGCTGCCCGAAACGGGGCCGGGCGAGGTGTTGATCCAGGTGGCCGCTGCCGGGGTCAATCGGCCGGATGTCCTCCAGCGCCGGGGCATGTATCCGCCACCGCCGGGCGCGCCGACGATCCCGGGCCTCGAAGTGGCGGGAGAGATTGTCGCGGTGGGAGCGGGTGTCGCGCCATCATGGATCGGGGAGCAGGTGTGTGCGCTTGTCGCCGGGGGCGGCTATGCCCAATATTGCACCGCCTCTTTGGGCCAGTGTCTCCCCGTGCCGGAAGGACTGTCCTTGGCAGAGGCCGCCGCCTTGCCGGAGACACTTTTCACTGTCTGGACCAATGTGTTTGAGCGGGGCTTTGCCAAAGATGGCGAAACCATCCTCATCCATGGCGGGACAAGCGGGATCGGCACGATGGCGATATCGTTGTGCAAGCTTTTTGGCCTGACCGTGATCGTCACCTGCGGGTCAGACGATAAATGCGCGGCCGCCCGTGCGCTCGGCGCAGACCATGCGATCAATTATGCGCGCCAAGACTTTGTCGATGCCGTGAAAGCCGCGACGCACGGGGCAGGGGTCGAGCTCGTGCTCGATATGGTGGGCGGCGATTATGTGCCGCGCAACTTGGCGTGTCTTAAAGAAGACGGGCGGCATGTGACGATAGCGGTTCAGCGGGGCGTGACCGCCGAAATCAACATCGCTGCGCTGATGGTGCGCCGGTTGATGATGACTGGTTCGACGCTTCGGGCCCGGCCTGTCGCCTTCAAGGCGCTGGTGGCAGAAGAATTGCTGCGCCAAGTCTGGCCATTGGTGGCGGAGGGCAAGCTGCGCCCGGTGATGGACCAGAGCTTCCCCCTCAGCCAAGCCGCCGAAGCGCATGCCCTGATGGAAGCCGGGGCGCATGTGGGGAAGATTGTTTTGATCCCCTAAAATATGGGCTCCGGCCTTCGCCGGAGCGCAGGGGGGCTCAACCTTTATAGCCGCGCGTCTTGCAGGCGCTTGGACCGGTTGCGGATCATGCTCGGCATGAAGCGGGCGATCATGGCGAGTTGGCGGGCCGTCTTGCCAACCAAAGTGTGCACCTTCTTGCCTTCCACCGCGTCCCACGCTGCTTGCGCGACCAGCTCCACGGGCGAGATTTCAAAGCCCGCTTCGACGAGCGTTTCGCGCGGCGGCCGGTTGGACCCGGCCGAAATGCTGTCGAGGATCGGCGTGTCGATAAAGCTCGGCATCAGGCTCCGGACCTTGATGCCTTGCGGCGCCCATTCGATATCGAGCGCTTCGGTCAGGCCCCGGACGCCGAATTTGGTTGCGGCATAGACGGCTAGGCCGCCCGCACCATAGAGCCCTGCTGCTGAACAGGTGTTGAGCAAGCACGACCCCGGCGTTTTCGCGAGATAAGGGTGCGCAGCTTCCGCCCCGCGAATAACGCCTTTGAGGTTGACGTCGAGCATCAGATCATGATCCGCCGGCGTTACATCGGTGAACGGCCCGCCCCGGCCCACCCCAGCATTGTTGAACATGACGTCGAGCCGCTCGCCGGCGTCTTTCCAAAAGGCGGCGAGGGCTGCCTGCCATTGCGCGCCATCGCGGACATCGAGCTCATATTGAGCGCTTTGCCCCGCGGGGAGCAGCTTGGCAGTTTCGGCCATGCCCTTGCGGTCGATATCTGCCAGACCGACAAACCAGCCCCTTTTTGCGAAGTGGACGGCCACGGCGCGGCCAATGCCAGAGGCGCCCCCTGTCACAAAAATTGCCTTACGTGCCGTCATCATCCGTCCTCTCTTCGTCTTTCTCTTTTCCCGATGGTAGCCAAAGCGAGCGGTTGCGCCAATGCGCAAAATTGGCGATGCCCTGTTCATGACCTTGGAGACAGATTTGTTGCCCCTGTTGCGCGCGATCGCGCCGGCCCCGGCGGCGCGCGGCCTTGCGGATGATGCGGCCGTGCTCGACGGTCTGGTCCTCACCCATGATATGATCGTCGAAGGGGTGCATTTTCTCCCCGATGATCCGCCCGCAGATATTGCGTGGAAGCTGGTGGCGGTGAATCTGTCCGACCTGGCGGCCAAGGGCGCGACGCCGTTGGGCGTGCTAACCGGCATGGGACTGCGCGATGACTCAGCGTGGAACGCCGCCTTTGTCGCGGGGCTGGGCGATGCTTTAGCGGCGATGGGCGGTGGCGTGCTCTTGGGCGGGGATACGGTCGCGATGCCGGCGGGCGCACCCCGCACCTTCGGCCTCACGGCCATCGGCTCCGCCAACGGCCCGGTGCCGGATCGGCGCAGCGGCGCGGCGGGGGACACGCTCTATCTGGCGGGCACGATCGGGGATGCGGGGCTGGGCCTGGCGATTGCGTCTGGCCGAGAAGCAGGCCCTGATGCCCTGGTCGCCGCCTATCGTCGCCCGGCGCCACTTCTGGCCGAAGGGCAGGCGCTCGCGCCTTATGTCTGTGCGATGATGGATGTTTCCGACGGGCTGTTGATCGATGCGGCTCGGTTAGCAGAGGCAAGCGGCTGCGGGGTGAAGATCAACCTTGATGCACTTCCGCTGTCGGCTGCGGCGCGGCTGTTCGGCGAAGATCGCGCCGCGCGGCTCCGTGCGGCCACCGCTGGGGATGATTACGCGCTGCTCTTTGCGGCGCGCGGCCCTTTGCCGCCGTTGCCGTTTCATTGTGTCGAGATTGGCCGGTTGACCGTCGCACCCGGACTAGCGCTTGTGGACGCGGCGGGGCCAGTGCCGATCCCAGATCAACTCGGCTGGTTACATCACGGATAGTTTCCCGAGACTTGCGTTCGCGACTCGGAGGCTTCATACCCCTGCACGGTCCCGCGCACAGTGCCCTTTCAAAGGGTTCGGCCGGGGTTAGTGAACCAGTATGGGAAGGGGGATAACCCTGATGATTGTTCAATTGGCAATTGCTTTTGGCCTGTTGGCAGTGGTGTATGGTTTCATCACCAGCCGTCAGGTGCTCGGCGCATCCGCCGGCAATGAAAAAATGCAAGAAATCGCAGGCGCGATTCAGGAAGGCGCTCAAGCCTATCTGGGCCGCCAATATCGCACGATTGCGATGGTCGGCGTGGTTGTGGCCGCGCTGGTTTTCTATTTTCTCGGCGGCGTCTCGGCGGCGGGCTTCCTGATCGGGGCCGTGCTCTCGGGGGTTGCTGGCTATATCGGGATGAACATCTCGGTCCGCTCTAACGTTCGCACGGCTGCTGCCGCGCAGACGGGCCTGCAGGCCGGGCTGACCATGGCGTTCCGTGCCGGCGCGATCACCGGCCTTTTGGTCGCTGGTCTCGCGCTGCTCGCGATTGCGGTGTTCTTCTATTACCTCGTCTTCATGACGGGCCTCGCGCCGGATGACCGTGTTGTCGTTGACGCGCTTGTCGCTTTGGCGTTCGGCGCGTCGCTGATCTCGATCTTCGCGCGTCTGGGTGGGGGCATCTTCACCAAGGCGGCAGACGTCGGTGCCGACCTTGTTGGCAAGGTCGAAGCGGGTATCCCGGAAGATGATCCTCGCAACCCGGCCGTGATCGCGGACAATGTCGGTGACAATGTCGGCGATTGCGCCGGCATGGCGGCTGACTTGTTCGAAACCTATGTCGTGACCGTGGGCGCGACGATGGTGCTGATCGCGCTGCTCGTCAAAGGTGCGGGCGACATGCTCCTGCCGCTGATGAGCTTGCCGCTCTTGATTGGCGGTGTCTGCGTCGTCACCTCGATCATCGGCACCTATTTCGTCCGTCTCGGCGGCGGCACCAACATCATGGGCGCCATGTACAAGGGCTTCCTCGTGACGGCGCTGCTCTCCATCCCCGCCATTTGGTGGGCAACCGGCTATGCGCTGGGCGGCATGGAAAATGTGGTTGGCGCGAATGTGGATGGCACGGGCGGCTTTACCGGCCGGACGCTCTTCTATTGCTCGCTCCTCGGCCTCATCGTCACCGGCCTGATCGTTTGGATCACCGAATATTATACGGGCACCAATTACCGCCCGGTTCGGTCGATCGCCAAGGCGTCGGAAACCGGCCATGGCACCAACGTCATTCAGGGTCTGGCGATCAGCCTTGAAGCCACCGCGCTGCCGACGATCGTCATCTGCGTGGGCATCGTGGTTGCCTATCAGCTGGCAGGCCTGATCGGCATTGCCTTTGCGGCGACGGCGATGCTGGCGCTGGCGGGTATGGTCGTCGCGCTCGACGCTTATGGCCCCGTCACTGACAATGCTGGCGGCATTGCCGAAATGGCGGGCCTCGACGATTCGGTCCGTGAAAAGACCGACGCGCTCGACGCCGTGGGCAACACGACCAAGGCTGTCACCAAGGGCTATGCCATTGGCTCTGCCGGCTTGGCCGCGCTTGTGCTGTTCGCCGCGTACACGACCGATCTGGAAACCTTCTTCCCGGATCTCACGGTCGATTTCAGCCTGAAAAATCCCTATGTCATCGTTGGCCTGCTCTTGGGGGCCCTGCTCCCCTATCTGTTCGGCGCGATGGGGATGACGGCGGTGGGCCGTGCGGCGGGTGACGTCGTCAAGGACGTGCGGGACCAGTTCGCCAATGACAAGGGCATTATGAAGGGCACGAGCCGCCCGAATTATGCCCGCACGGTTGACCTCGTCACCAAGGCGGCGATCAAGGAAATGGTCATCCCGTCGCTGCTGCCGGTGCTTGCACCGATTGTCGTCTACTTCCTGATCTCGGCGGTTGCCGGTCAGGCGAACGGCTTTGCAGCACTGGGCGCGCTCCTCCTCGGCGTCATCGTCGGCGGCCTTTTCGTCGCCCTTTCGATGACGTCGGGCGGCGGCGCCTGGGACAATGCCAAGAAGTATATCGAAGATGGCAATCACGGCGGCAAGGGCAGCGAAGCCCATAAGGCAGCCGTGACGGGCGATACCGTGGGCGATCCCTATAAGGACACCGCGGGCCCGGCCGTGAACCCGATGATCAAGATCACCAACATCGTAGCCCTGCTGCTCCTCGCAGCGCTCTATCACGCTGCGATGTAACCCAGATTTTGATCTGAGACTTTCTGCCCCGTCCGGCCTCGCGCCGGGCGGGGTTTTCTTTGGCCCATTTATTTTTGCTATAATGCCAAAATGGTTTGATATTCCCTAAATCTGGCATCAATACTTCCTTTGCTTGGGGGAGTGTTGCGTGAGCCGCCAGTTAATCCATGATTACCGGGCCGACCTGGACCGGATGAAAGCAGTATCCGGCAGTCGCCGGGAATCAGTGTTGCGCGATTCATTCAAGGGGCTGCTGCAACGCTGGGGCCGGGGTCAGGACCTACTCCTCGTTCCAGAGCATAGCCTGGTCACGGAAAAGGGCAGTCGTATCTATGTGGACGGCGCCCTGCTCAACAGTCTGCGTATCCCCTTTGGCTATTGGGAGGCGAAGGACGCCGACGACCAGTTGGACCGCGAGATCGCCGACAAGTTCCGCAAAGGCTATCCCAAGGACAATATCATCTTTTCCGATGACGTGACTGCCGTCTTGATCCAGCAGGGGCAGGAGGCCGACCGGGCGGCCATGGATGATGTGGACGCGTTGCTCCGCCTCCTCACGCGCTTCTTTTCCTTCGAGCGGCCCGAGGTCAGCGATTTTCGAAAGGCCGTGCGTCAGTTCGCCGCAGACCTGCCCGCCATATTGGAAGCCCTGCGCGAAATGATTGCCAAAAAGCGGGCAGCCTCCAGCGCCTTCAAGCACGCGGAGGACAATTTTCTCCTCCACGCGCGCGAGGCAATTAACCCGCAGGTGAACGAAGAGGATGTGCAGGAAATGCTGATCCAGCATATCCTGACGGAAGACATCTTCGCCAAGGTCTTCGACAATCCGGATTTTCACCGACAGAATAATGTCGCCGCCGCGCTCTACGCGCTGGAAGACAAGCTGTTCGGCTATGGCGAAAAGCCAAAGCTGCTCAAATCGCTGGGGCCTTATTATGCGGGCATTGCCTCCACCGCGGCCCTGATTGAGAGCCATTCAGAAAAACAGGGCTTTCTGAAGGGCCTGTATGAGAATTTCTACAAGGTCTATAACCCGAAGGCGGCAGACCGGCTGGGCGTTGTCTACACGCCGGGTGAGATCGTTCGCTTCATGATCCGGTCTGCCGATTGGCTGTGCGAGACCCATTTCGGGAAGAACCTGATCGACAAGGGCGTCGAGATCCTTGACCCGGCCACCGGCACGGGAACCTATATTGTCGAACTGCTTGAGCATTTTCGCGGCGATCATGACAAGCTGCGCCATAAATATAAGGAAGAGCTGCACGCCAACGAAGTCGCGATCCTGCCTTATTATGTCGCGAATTTGAATATTGAGGCAAGCTATGCCGCGATCACCGGCCAGTTCGCCGAATATCCCAATCTCTGCTTTGTCGACACGCTGGATAACGTCGCGGCGCTAGGCATTTTCTCAGGGCATCAGCATGATATGTTCGGCTCTGTCAGCGATGAAAATATGGCGCGGGTGAAGCGACAAAACGAACGCAAGATCAGCGTCATCATCGGCAACCCGCCCTATAATGCCAATCAGCAAAACGAAAACGACAACAATAAGAACCGCACCTATCAGCGCGTCGATGAGCGGATCAAGCAGACCTATATCAAGGCGAGCACCGCGCACAAAACCAAGCTCTATGACATGTACGCCCGCTTTTACCGCTGGGCGAGCGACCGCCTGACTGACGAGGGCGTGATCGCCTTTGTGACCAATCGCAGCTTTATCGAGAGCCGCACCTTCGACGGATTCCGAACGATCGTCGCGCAGGACTTCAACGAAGTCTGGGTCGTAGACTTGGGCGGCGACGTGCGCGCTAACCCGAAGTTATCAGGCACCAAACATAATGTGTTCGGTATTCAGACCGGCGTGGCAATTTGCTTTCTAGTGCGGAAGAAGGGCATTGATGGTTGCACTATCCGCTATGTGCGGCGACCGGAAGACGAAGTTGCCGACGACAAGCTTAGCTGGCTTGGAGCGAGCAATTTAAAATTGTTGTCGTTCGCCGACATCAAACCGGATAATCGCCAAGTTTGGATCAACCAGTCTGGAGACACTTGGGACACATTTATTCCGATTGCAGCAAGAAAACTCAGCGGCACTCGCGAGGAAAAGTTTGCGCCTGCGATCTTCGGTCTAACATCGTTAGGGGTTATCTCTCGGCGAGATGAATGGGTGGTGGCTTCTGACGACGAATCCCTTAAGCGGCGCGTGCGTCACTTTATTGCTAGCTACGAACAAACTTTGGCATCCGTTTCGAATGACGAACGAACAAATGAAAAGCTGTTCGCTCGCTCCGATATAAAATGGACCGAGGATATTAGACGCTACGCTAAACGTCGCCGGATTATTCAGTTTGATGAAACGCTAATAGTTCCGTCGCTTTACAGGCCATACTCAAAAAGAAGATTCTACAAATCAGAGGAACTCAACTGGTCGCTTTGTAAATTTCCATCAATGTTGCCAGATAACGCCATCAACCAGCTCATATGCTTCACGACAGGTGGGCGCTTACATTTTGATGCGTTTGCTACGGACGCCATTCCGACACTGACCGTTCTTTCTCTCGACGCAAACCAGTGCCTCCCCCGATACCGCTACACCAAGTCCGGCGAGCGGGTGGACAACATCACCGATTGGGCGCTGGCGCAGTTTATGGCGCATTATGGTGATGGCATCACGATCACCAAGGACGCGATCTTTGCCTATTGCTATGCGGTCCTGCACGATCCCGTCTACCGCGAGACATATGCGCTCAACCTAAAGCGGGAGTTTCCGCGCATTCCGTTTTACCCCGACTTTGCCTTATGGGTCGAATGGGGCGAGGCGCTGTTAAAACTGCACATCGATTATGAAAAGGTGACGCCCGCCAATCTCACGCGGGTCGATACCCCTTCCCCTAAAAGGGCGGACGGGGCAGCCCCGAAGCCGAAGCTGAAAAGCCTGCCGGAGGCGGGCGTGATCGTGATCGATGAAGATACGCAGCTGTCCGGCATCCCGGCCGAAGTCTGGTCCTATCGGCTGGGCAATCGTTCTGGCGTCGATTGGGTGTTGGACCAGCACAAGGAAAAGACGCCCAAAGACCCGACCATCCGAGCCAAATTCAACACGTACCGCTTTGCCGATTATAAGGAGAGCTGCATCGACCTGCTGGCACGGGTGGTGACGGTGAGCGTGGAGACGGTGGCGATTACCAATGCTATGGAGGCGCTCGATCGGACGGATTGGGTCGCGCCGTGATGGCGGCCTGACCCTTTTCTGCTTCCGCCTCCCCATCCGTCCTGAGCTTGTCGAAGGACTGTTTTTGTTGTGCTTAACGCTCGGGGCGAACGGGGTGTGGGGTCAGGGTGGACGGGGTTGGGTTTGGGACGGTCCTCCGCCCCTCTCCCCGCCAATCACAAGCGCCTTCCCTTTTCGTCAATTGCAGTTTAAGGACGCGGCCATCCCAGATTTCATGGATCAAGGAATTGCATGGCTAAGGAAGAACTTCTCGAGATGCGCGGCACGGTGGTGGAACTGCTGCCGAATGCGATGTTCCGCGTGAAGCTTGAGAATGATCACGAAATCCTCGGCCATACCGCCGGCAAGATGCGCAAGAACCGCATTCGCGTGCTGGTCGGCGATGATGTGCTGGTTGAACTGACGCCCTATGATCTGACCAAGGGCCGCATCACCTATCGTTTCAAGTGACGAAGCCGGGCACCGTCCGCTGACATTGGGCCCCGTGGCGTTCACTCCCCCCGCTCTCATCCTCGCCTCGGCCTCGCCCCGGCGGCTGGAGCTGCTTGCCCGGCTGGGCGTGACGCCCGCCACGGTCGACCCCGCGGATTGCGACGAGACGCCGCATAAGGCGGAAGCGCCCCTGGCTTATGCGCGGCGGATCGCGGCGGAAAAGGCGCAGCTGGTTGCCGCGCGCCATCCCGGTGCGGCGGTGCTGGCAGCCGATACCGTGGTTGCGGCCCGCCGGCGGATTTTGGGCAAAGCCGAAACGCCAGCCGATGTTCGCCACTGCTTGGGGCTGTTGTCGGGCCGGCGGCACCGCGTCCATTCTGCGGTGACGGTGATCGACGCGGCAGGTGTGGCGCGGCACCGTGTCTCCACCAGCATTCTTGCTTTCAAACCACTCGGCCCCGCCGAGATCGACGCTTATGTCGCTGGTGGCGAAGGGCTGGGCAAAGCGGGGGGCTATGCCGTGCAAGGCTATGCCGAGGCCTTTGTCCGCACGCTTATCGGCTCTCATTCCGGTGTGATGGGGCTGCCCTTGTTTGAGACACGCGCGCTGTTGATCGCGGCGGGCGTGCTGCCCCGGTGACCCGGACCCTCGTCTGGGATCCCGCCCCCGGCGAAACCCGCGCTTTGCTGCTCGAAGAGGGCGCGCCCGTTGAACTTCACCTGTTGCGTGATCTGAGCACGGGGATGGCCGCGCAGACGGGCGAAGTTCATCCGGCCCGGCTGGTCGCCCGTTTGGGCAATGGGCGCGGGCTGGCGTTGCTGGAAAGCGGGGAAGAGGTGCTGCTCCATCCCGTGCCGCCCGTGCCGGAAGGCAGTGCGCTCACCCTGCGCATCACCCGCCCTCGATTGCCCGAACCTGGCCAATGGAAGCGCGCGCTCGCGACGCCGGCGGCGGGAGATGCGGCCGCGCCAGTCGATCCGCGCGCCGCTTTATGGGCCAAGGCGGATCTCCTTATCTGCGCCCGCGCGAGCGATGCACCGCTGGGCCTGCCGATCCCGGTTCGGGTAGATCCCGATGCCGTGGACGAGGTGGATCTGGAGGGATGGATTGATGGGGCGCGCACCGGGCTGTTCGCGTTTGACGGCGGCAGCCTTTCGATTGAGCGGACACGGGCGATGACGGTCATCGATGTCGATGGTGGGGGCGATCCGCTCGCGCTCAACCGCGCGGCAGCGGCAGCGATTGGCCGGGCGCTGCGCCTGTTCCAGATCGGCGGGCCGGTGGGCATTGATTTTGTCGGCGTATCGAGCCGCGCGGATCGGCAAGCCGTCGATCAGGCGCTGGCAGAGGCGTGCGCGCCGTTGGGGCCGCTGGAGCGGACGGCGGTCAACGGCTTTGGCTTTGCCCAGATTGTCCGACCCCGCACTGGCCCATCCCTCCCCGAATTACTCTGCGGGACGACGCCGGGCCAGCTCTCTGCCGAGAGCCAGGCGCTTGTCCTGTTGCGGGAGGCGGCGCACAGCGCGGGCGTTGGGCCGCGCCTGATCACCGCGCGGCCTCAGGTGATCGACCTGCTCCAGCGCTGGACCGTCGAGATGGAGGCAGTGCGCCGGGCGCTGGGTGCCGATATAAAGCTGGTTCCCGATCCTGGCTTAAGCGGCTATGGCCATGTCCATGTCTCCCCAGCCTGATTTGAAGCCCGCGCTCTGCCCCTTATGCCGCAAACCGGCGGTCGCGGCGCACCTGCCCTTCTGCTCGCGCGGGTGCAAAGACCGCGATCTGTTGAACTGGCTGGGCGAGTCCTATCGCGTCGCGGCACGGCCAGATGATGATGAACAGGATTCGGGGCTGGACAGCGATGCCCAAGCGTGACTATAGGCCCCGCTCCGACATGGCAGCTTTGATCTGCCCGATGCCCAGGTAGCTCAGTCGGTAGAGCAGCGGATTGAAAATCCGCGTGTCGGCGGTTCGATTCCGTCCCTGGGCACCA
>VFQT010000210.1_pt1 | contig 94349 bp, 84 predicted proteins | sample 3512381 | NCBI WGS metagenome assembly VFQT01 (sample SAMN10412376, study PRJNA504923) | tailings metagenome | isolation source: Relicate 2 Philex TSF3 active mining site | place: Philippines: Tuba, Benguet | collected 2017-08-29
ACGGATCCCGCCGCGGCCGCCAAGCCGGGCGAGTGAGCCTCACGCCATCGAGGGCATCATGGAGGGCAAGGGCCCCATGCTGTCAGCACGATCCCGAGATCTGCCCCATCGACGATGCCATCGAGGTTGCAGTCCGTGCCGCTTTGCTGCGTGCCGTCTGTTCCCCAAGCTGACAGCAGCAAGCCGAGATCCGCGCCGTTGACCATTCCATCACTGGTGACGTCACCAAGGCATCGATCGCATGGCACGGGAGCCTCGCAACAATCCGGGACATTGTTGTGGTTGGCATCGACGAGCGTTCCGTCGAGACATTGACCAAAGTCCACGACGCCATCACTATTGCAATCTGATGACCATTCAATGAGCGCCATGAACCCAGGATTGTTGGGATCTCCATTCACGAAGTAGCCCGTGTCATCCCATCCAGCGACTGCATCCTGAGTGACGAAGAAGGACTGTCCGCATGGGTTGCAGCCACTCGGTTCCAGCGGCCTCCAGAATTGGTACCCCCAGGTCGAGCCGTCGATCCAGATGAACACGTTTGGATTGTCTGGGTGCCTGCGAGCGCCGATCCATAGGCTGGTCTCACCGTACAGCCCACGAATGAAATGGACCTCGGCGGCACTGGTCATGCTCGCGAGCAAGCCTCCGCGCGACCGTGCCAGAGCCTCCGCCTCGGGCCAGCGGATTCGTTCCGATGACGCTCCATACCAGTGGTTGTTCCCGCCATCCTCGACGCGCCACTGAATCGCTTCATCGGCGTGGATCGCCGTAGGAACCAACATGAAACCGCACATGACTGCAGATCGAACAAGATGACTGTATTCCTGCATGGATGACCTCATGTGTGATCCGATCATGGATCACTTGAGTCAACATGCGACATCTAGCCTCAAGTCCGGAAGACCATTTCCAAGATTCGCCCACGGATCCCGCCGCGGCCGCCAAGCCGGGCGAGTGAGCCTCACGCCATCGAGGGCATCCAGACCGTCTTGGCTTCGGTCACGCCTCGGAAGGCAACCGGCGAGCGCCAGCGCGCATCAGTGAAGTCGCTCGCTGGATCCACGACCGACACCCGCTTCATGTTCTCGGCGGCGCCAGCCTTGAGGGTGGCAGCATGCTTGCCCTTCGCTGCAGCCACGATCGCATCGATGTCGCGGTGCGTCGCCATGGCGGGCACGAGCTCCGCATGGTCGCCGGTCAGGATGTTGCACACGCCGCCAGGCACGTCGCTCGTGGCCAGAGCCTCGCTCAGGACCAGCGCGGGAATCGGGTGCCGCTCGCTCGCAGCCAGCACGACCGCATTGCCCGCAGCCAGCGCTGGACACATCAGGGCGAGCGCTCCAAGCAGCGGTGATTCGTCGGGCGCGAGCACGCCCACCACACCCGTCGCCTCGATGCCGGTGAAGGTGTAGAACGGGCCGGCGACGGGATTCTGCGATCCAAGCACGATGGCGATCTTGTCAGTCCAGCCGGCGAAGCTCACCACATGCTCGATCGAGGCCTCGACCTCGGCCTTGGCCTTGCGCGGCGTCACGCGGTTCGTCGCACGGATCGCCTCGACAAACTCGCCTCGGCGAGCTTCGAGCATTTCGGCGAGCCGATAGAGGATCTGCCCGCGCAGGTACGCGGTCGATGATGCCCACTTGGGCTGCGCTGCCCGAGCGGCCTCGACCGCATCACGCAGGTCCTTGCGGCTGGCCTTGCACAGGTGGTGCACCGTGCCGCCGGCAACGGCCTTGATGGTGCGTCCGCTCTCGGTGCGCGGGAAGGCGCCGCCGATGAAGAGTTTCCAGGTCTTGGTGACGGTGGCCATGGGTGATTCCTTTCAGGCGAGGTACGCCGCCAAGCCGGCACGGCCGCCCTCGCGGCCGAAGCCTGACTCCTTGAACCCACCGAAGGGGCTGGTCGCATCGAACTGGTTGAAGGTGTTGAGCCAAACGACGCCGGCCTTCACGCCCGCGGCGACCTCATAGGCCTTGCTCGCACGGCTTGTCCACACGCCCGCACTCAGCCCATAGTTGGTGTCGTTCGCGCGCGCGATGGCCTCGTCAGGCGTGCGGAACGTGAGCACGGTGAGCACAGGCCCGAAGATCTCCTCGCGGGCGATCGTGTGGGCCGGCTGCACGCCACGGAAGAGCGTGGGCGCGACCCAGTAGCCCGTGTCGGGGAGCGCACCATCGAAGCAGACGATTCGGTCAGCGCCCTCGCGCACGCCGCACTCGATGAAGCTGTTCACGCGCTCGAGCTGCGCACGGCTGTTGATCGCGCCGACGTCGGTGTTCTTGTCAAGCGGGTTGCCCACGCGAAGACTGCGCATGCGGTGAGTGAGCCGGCCGATCACCTCGTCGACCACGCTCTCCTCGACGAGCAACCGGCTGCCCGCGCAGCACACCTGGCCCTGGTTGAACCAGATGCCGTTCACGATGCCCTCGATCGCCTGATCCATCGGTGCATCGGCGAAGATGATGTTGGGGCTCTTGCCACCCAGTTCAAGCGTGAGCCGCTTGTCGGTGCCCGCGCACGCACGCGCGATGCGCTTGCCGACCTCGGTGCTGCCGGTGAAGGCGACCTTCTGCACGCCCGGGTGCTCCACGAGCAGTCGCCCCGTCTCGCCTGCACCCGTGACGATGTTCACGACGCCCGGCGGCAGGTCGACTTCCTGCAGGATCTCGGCCAGGCGCAGCGCCGTGAGCGGCGTGGTCTCGGCGGGCTTGAGCACGACCGTGTTGCCGCAGGCGAGCGCGGGCGCGATCTTCCACGCCGCCATGAGCAGCGGGAAGTTCCAGGGAATCACCTGCGCACAGACGCCGATGGGGCGAGGATCGACGCCAGGCACCGCATGCGCGAGCTTGTCGCACCACCCGGCGTGGTGGAAGAAGTGCTGCGCCACCAGCGGCACATCGACATCGCGCGTTTCCTTGATCGGCTTGCCGTTGTCCATCGACTCGAGCACAGCGAGTTCGCGCGCACGCTCCTGGATGCGTCGCGCGATGCGGAAGAGGTAGCCCGCCCGCTCGGCGGGCCGCATGCGGCTCCAGCCCTTGAAGGCCTTCTGCGCCGCCTTCACGGCCGCATCGACATCCGCCTTGCCGGCTTCGGCCACGCGGGAGAGCTTCTTCTCGGTGGCCGGATCGACTGTGTCGAAGTGCTTGCGCGAGCGGGGATCGACGAACTTGCCGCCGATAAAGAGCCCGTGTTCCATTTGGATCTCGACCGGGAAGGTCTCGGGGGCCGGTGCGTACGACCAATCGATCGCCTGGGCTGGCTGCATCGGGGCATTATGACGGCGGGGGATGAATCGGGCGGCCCGAACGAACGAAGCCATCACCATGAACCGTGCTGTCCAAGTCGTCCTGTCCATCGTCTCGACCGGGGTGTGTGCGATCGCCTGTGCCACCGACGCCATGCGCTCCACGCCATCGCCTGCAGCCATGGGTGACGATGCGGCCACCAAGGATGCGACCCGAGCCGCCGCCGAGGCCGCCTGGGCTGCAAAGGACGTGGCCGCGCCGACCGAAGCCCCCAAGGTCGGCACCACCGTCCGGGTCGGCGGTGACCTGAAGGTCGAGTCGAACCTCGACGGCGAGACCTGGCGGTCCGGTCGTTGCCTCATCGAAGCCCCGCTGCCCGAGGGCTACCCGGCACCGACTCCGCCGGGTGCGCTCGACATCAAGACCTATCCGGTGGTGCGCCGAGCCGAGATCACCGCGAAGGGCAGCACGATGGTTGGCATGAACTTCGCGTTCTGGCCGCTCTTCAACCACATCAAGGATCGTGACATCGCCATGACCAGCCCGGTCGAGATGGACTATCGCGGCATGGAGAGCGAAGGCAATCCGTACCAACTCGACGAGTCAAGGGGTGAATGGACGATGAGCTTCCTCTACCGTCAGCGCGAACAGGGGCCCACTGGCGAAGCGGGCCGTGTCAAGGTGCGTGACAACGACCAGGTGACCGTGCTCTCGATCGGCCTCATGGGCCCGTATGGCATCGGCCGCGTGAACGAAGGCTTGCCGATCCTCGAATCCTGGCTGAAGGCGCACCCGGAGTGGGAGCGCGCTGGGGATGTCCGGGCGTTCAGTTACAACGGGCCCCAGGTCCGCAACGCCACCAAGTGGAGCGAGGTCCAGTTGCCGGTGCGCAGGGTTGGTGTGGCGTCGTCAACGACTGAATCAACCACGATCCCTGCTGCCCCAGCTGACGGGCAGTGATCATATTCATGTCTGATAAGTGTTTTTCGACCACATTGGGTGCGCCGGTTTGTGTCACGCGGCTCGCGGGGTAGGTTCATGCGCCCGGCGGGTCGTTCTGCTGGGTTCCTCCCTTTTCCTGAGCCTCTCCCATCATGGTCCATCTTGGCAGTGCTGCCCTTGCAGCAACCCTCTTCGTTGCGTCCGCCGCCCAGGCCTCGATCTTCGTGTCGACCGGCCAGACTGGTGCCCAGGTGCAGTGCGACATCAATCACACCCAGCACTGGACCTACTCGGTCTCGCAGGACGTGTCGGACATCAGTGGTGCGCTGCTGACCATGAAGCGAGGGTCGCAGACCTTCGCCTCGATCACCTTCGCGATCTTTGAGGGCACTTACGACGACTTCGGCTCGGCCACGAACCTGTTGTCGGTGACCCTGGGCCCGAGCGCCTTCACGCAGAGTTGGTCGCCCATCGCCTTCGGCGCCACGCCGATCTCGCTGCTGGCTGGCCGGACCTACACGGCTGTGCTCTTCTCGAACGCAGCCGACATGCAGAGCGAGGCGTACTTCATCAAGGGTGGCAGCGAGACCCCGCTGGCCTTCGTTGATGCGAGTGGCAATCCCGTGAGTGGCGGCGGCGAGATCACGCCTCCGATCCCGGCTCCCGGCGCGCTCTGCCTGCTGGCCGCGGCTGGTGTGCGGTCACGTCGGCGTCGCTGAACACCCTCAGCAGTTGCTTCGTGTCAACCGTGGCCGAGCTGGCCGCGACGCTGTCGCCAAGCCCAGGCCAGCACGACGCCGGCGACGACCATTCCGACTGAGATGAGCATCGGGCTGGTGAGCCCAGCCAAGCGATTGACGCCGACATCAGGCTCACGGAACTGCTCGGTGGCGAACCGAAGCGCGCCGTAGCCGATCAAGAACCATGCGGCCGTGATCCCGGGTGCCGGCTTGCGGAGCCAGACGATCCACACGATCAGCGCCAGCACGGGTCCATCCGTGAACGCCTGAAAGAAGTTCGACGGCCAGTACGCAGTCAGAAGTGGTTCCAGCGCAGCCTGCACCTTGGCATCGCCGGAGTAGGCCGCAGCCACGACGGCTTGCTGCAGATCATCGCTTGCATGAACGAGCGGGCGTAGGGGTTCGAGCTTTGCGGGGTCGAAGCCAGACTCGAGCACTTCGCGCGGATACTTCACGCTCCACCACGGGGCATCAGCCTGCAGGTCGGGAGGAAGCGGCCGACCCCAAAGTTCGCCGTTGATCCAGTTCGCCAGGCGACCCATGCACAGACCGGGCGGTGCGCTGATGCAGCAAAGATCAAGGAGTGTCCGGAAGGGCGCTCCACTGCGAGCGCTGAAGCGCCAGCACACGACGAGCAGTCCCGCCATGCCGCCGTGGCTGGACAGGCCGCCCTTGTGGACGGCGAGCAGCTCCCAGAACGGGAACGATGGCGTGAAGGTGGTGAAGAGCACGCGGTCGTAGATCAAGGCATGCCCGAGCCGGGCACCGATCACCACACCCAGGACAACCTCGGTGATGAAGTCGTCGACCTGCTTGGGCGTGAGTCCGGCGCGACCCCGCCGCGCGACCGCCCGCATGATCATCCACGCGCTGAGTAGGCCACCCGCATAGAGCAAGCCGTACCAGCGCAACCCGAAGGTCTGCGTGAACTGCACGATGAAGGGATCGAGCGTGTGGAGGATGGCGGCGAAGTTCAGCATGCTGTCGCAGGGCAGTATCGCGCAGGATCAGGATGGGTGCAGGGAGCTTGTTCCACGGATGACAGGTCGTGCGACGTGGATCAGCTTGATCGCGATACGAGCCACCGAATTTTCCGCGGGTTCCAGAGGTCGTGCCGACACGCTCGTTAGGATCGTCGCGACCGCCATGCCACCCATCCACGACAACCCCTTCGGGCCATGCGCACCAACCGTGCTGCACGAACCCATCGAGCACCTGCGCTCCGGCCATGACCTGAGCCAGAATCAGGCTCATGCCGCCTTCACACTCATCATGCAGGGCAGCTGCCCTGATGCCGAGATCGCCGAACTCCTGCTTCTGCTGGCTTCACGAACACCATCGGTCAATGAGATCGTGGGCGCAGCCCTGGCCATGCGCGCGGTGTCGAGCACGGTGCAGAGCGGGCTGCCGCCTGAATCGATCCTCGATACCGCTGGGACCGGTGGCACGCCCAAGTCCTTCAATGCCAGCACCGGTGCTGCGCTGGTTGCCGCGGCGTGTGGTGTGCACTCCGCCAAGCATGGCAATCGGAGTCGAACCGGTCGTGGCAGCGCTGAAGTGCTCCAGGCACTTGGATTCAATCTCTCGTGCTCACGCTTCGCCCAAGCCACCATGCTCCAGCAGGTCAGGTTCTGCTTCTGCTTCGCAGTCGAGCATCACCCAGCTGCACGACATGCCGTTGCCGCTCGGCGCGCCTTGCCGTTCCCAACGCTTTTCAATCTTGTGGGTCCGCTCACCAATCCTGCTGGAGCGCGCCGGCAAATGATCGGGGTGTGGCACCCCATGTTCATGCATCCCATGGCGCAGGCGCTGGAGCGGCTCGGTGTCGAGCATGCCGTCGTCCTCCACAGCCGCGATGGCTTGGATGAAATCTCGATCGGTGCACCCACGGATGTGGTCGAAGTGAGCCCTGATGGCATCCGGGAATGGGTCGTTGATCCGGCTGCGTTGGGCATCGATCCGGTCGATCCACTCACGCTGGCGCCCACAAGTGCGGATCAGGCTGCGCAGGTGCTGTCGCAACTGCTCCACGGAACACGCATGGATGCCTGCCACGACATGCTGGCGCTCAATGCTGCCATGGCGCTGCGTGTGGGTGGTGCCGCACGAGATCTGCGCGAGGGGCTCGATCTGGCACGTCGTGCCTTGAAGCAGGGGGGCGGCGCGCATGTCCTGGCCAGGGCGTGCGAGCTCTCCACAGGCTGAGCACACCACCCCGCTTGGGGTCCACAGCATCCGGCCAGCCGCGGTCCTTCCCGCGGGTGCTGTCTCCTTGGCAGCAGCCACCATGGTGGCGCTGGGCACGGATCACCGAATGTGGTTGGCCACGCCTGCGTTCGACGCCTTCGGCACCGCCTTGCCCGCCTGTTCGGCCATCGTGGTCCTGATGACCATCGCGTGTGTCGTCTCGCTGCCACTCACGCGTGGGGTCATGCTCTTGATCCTGGCGGCATGCGCAAGCCTTGGCCTTGTGCTGGGAACGCACGATGCCCGGTCGTGGCATGCCTGCGTGCAGTCGCTCGGGATCACCCATCCGGATGCACGGACGCTCGTCGCACTCACCGCGACGGTGATCACTGCACCAGAGCCCGCGCGTGTGGCGGATCCTCTCATGGAACCATTGGCCGCCGATCGTCGCGCGGTTCGCTTCACGCTCGGATCGATCCGGGGCATCGATGGTGCGCCATGGCCTGACCGGGCCACGATCAACGCGCGCATCGCCAGCGCCCACACCGATCTGGCCATCGGTGACCGCGTCATGGTCAAGGGTTGGATCTCGCCCATGCGGCCATCCACCAATCCGGGTGGGTACGACATGTCCCGCTGGGCCAGGTCGCGTTTCGTGCTTGGGTCGATCTTCATCGAATCCAACGACCTGGTCAGGCGTGTGGGGCACGAGCCTCGACCGATCGAAACATGGAAGCACCATCTCGTCAACACGCTGCAGTCGATCGTCTCTGGCATGGCACCAGAGCATGCAGCGCTCTGTGTGGCCATGACGCTTGGGCCGACCAGCCCGCCGATGGATGACATCGCCGCCGACTGCCAGGTCACCGGCATGACGCATGTCCTGGCGCTGAGCGGCTTCAACGTCGGCTTGCTTCTGGCGCTCGGTGGCAGAGTGCTGGCCCTCACGCCATGCCGCGGAACGGTACGGGCCGTCATGATGGTCGGATGTGCCATGCTCTTCATGCTCAGCGCCTCGGCAGGCATCAGCGCGGATCGCGCTGCCGTGGCGGCCATGCTCGCATCAGGGGTGGCTGGCGCAGCTCGCGGCGTGCGTGCGTGGCATGCCGCGTCCATCGTCGTGATCGTGGTGGTGGTGGGCGCACCATCGGTGCTGCTGGACATCGGATTCCAGCTCAGCGTGATCGTTGCGGCGGCACTTGCGGCGTGGGCCAGCCGGGCGCCACGGATCGCAAGCGTCTTGACGGATCGATTGGTGGCTCCTGGCGCACCCGCTGGATCACCGCAAGAGCGGATTCGAGCGGCCATCAAGGGGACCCTGGCTGCCTTGATCGTCGGAACGATCGCTTGCCTCGCCAGCACGCCGATCGTCATGCATCACTTCGGTTCGATCACCCCGCTTGTGGTGCCGGGCTCGATCATCGCGGCACCACTCTCGGCTGCCATCGTCACGCTGTGCACCATCGCGCTGTTGTGTTCCACCGCAAGCATGATGATGGCCAGTTGGATCGTTGCCCCTGCGGCGTGGTGTGCTGCCGCCTTCGCAAATCTGGCTGATGTCCTGGCGACCTGGACCGGTGCCGCATGGAGCGTCGAGCCCATCCATGGCTTGGCGTGCATCGGTTCGCTGGTGTGCCTGGTGATGGCGATGCGTCGATCGATGAAGCGAAGACCCCTGGGTCGACCTTGGAGTAGACGACTCCAAGCACGATTCCAAACATGGTTCCGTCGACGATGCCCAACTTGGTTCCCAACAGCGTGGTTTCAGGCATGGTCTTCCGTGGAATGGTCACCATCATTTTGGTTCTCACTGCCCGTGTTGGCACTGGTGTGGTGGGCGTGGCCAGCACGATTCGACCTTCGGGTCACCATGCTCGATGTCGGCAATGGGTCGGCCTGGATCGTGGAGCATGGCGAGACCGTTGCCCTGGTCGACGGTGGAAGCCTTGATGTGCCTGACGTCGGTGCACGGACGATCGTGCCTGCGCTGCGGGCTCTCGGCATCAGCAAACTCACGTTGGTTTCGCTTTCGCATGCGGATCTTGATCACCTGAATGGCCTGCAAGCGGTGTTCGAGCGCTTGCCTGCTCGTTGCATGATGACCACCTCGTGCGTCATGGAGGGCGCATGTCCCGGAACGCCGTCAGAGCGCGTGATCACCAGCGCGTGGCAGGCTGGCTGTGCCGTGATGGCCATCGAAGCGCGTGATGCGCTTGCGTTCGGCGATGGTTCGTGGTCGGCGCTCCATCCGCATGGGGACGTGGCTCCCTTTCCCCGCAACGAATCAAGCTTGGTGTGGTTGGTCCATGTCTCTGGCGCATCCCTGCTGTTGACCGGCGACATTGAGGAAGATGGTTCTCGTCGGGTGCGCACGGCGATCGATGTCGCCATGGCGCCACGGAACACTGTGTTGATGGAACTCCCGCATCACGGCAGCTTCCGGCCCGGGGTCGCCGCGCTGATCGAGCACCTGAAGCCCGCGTGGATCGGTCAGAGCACAGGACCTGCGCGCTTGGCACGCGACCGATGGGCATGGATCGATGCCTCGACGACCCGCACCGTGACGGCGCGCGATGGTGCGGCACGGGTCACGATCCGCGACGGGACCATGACGATCGAGCGTTGGGAACGGGGTTGGCGCGACCCAACGTGGTCTACGGCGCAGCCTTGATGAAGACAAGGTCCGCCAGTTCCATCACGCAGCCGACTGGTCCAGCTTTGCCCGGCACCAGCTCAAGCTCGACCGTGCCAGGCTGGACCGCCACACCCATCGATCGAATGTCCGAGCGGGCTTCGATCCGGGCCAGTTCCACGCCAGCTTGCCGCACGACCAACGCATGATCAGCCAAGGTCCGGACACGGTCTGGCACCAGGACCTGACTGACGAGCACGCCATTGGCGGCAATCGGGATGGACCATGCTCCAGGACCACGCAAGAGCGCCCGCATCGAACCAAGCCGCCCCGGACCAGACAGTTCAAGGCTTGGCGTGATGCCCGGCAGCTTCGACCATGGTGACGCCCCTGGAGCATCGTCGGTTCCGACTGGGTCACTGGTCACGACCGGTGTCGTGGTTCCGACTGGTGCGCTCGGGGTACGTGCCGTCGTGCTGGGCTCCACGCCCTGCGTGCGCAGCGTGAGTCCGTTCCTGGAAAGCGCCGACGTGGCCATGCCCAGCACCTGATCGATGCGCAAGCGCAATTGGAACATCTTCTCGCTGGACGGAACCGGGACCTTCACCCGCAGCAGCGTGCCGTCGCGCTCGATCGATTCAGCGTCGATGATGGCACCATCATCGACCCAAACGCGCAACCGATCGGTGGTCGATGGTGGATCGGCAGCCTGCACGAACTGCACGCTGGCGATGAGTTCATCGTCAATGGTCCTGATCGCGCCATCGACGTCGATCGTGACGCTTGACCCAAAGTCGGTCACCAGGCCATCGACCTGATCGCCGTTGCGCAGCGTGATGCGGTCGGCATCAATGGTTTCCGTGGGCACATCCACGCCAACGGCGGTCCAGGCGCGGAGCGACGAAAGGGGAAGCGTCAGGAGCATCGGGCCTGCGCGCCATCGGATCGTGCCTGGCTCGGCTGCCTCACCCGAGTCCACGGCGCCGGGCAAGCACTGACCATCCGACAACCAGACCGCCTGGCTGATGGCGCGGGGGGGCACAGCCAACGGCCACGCAAGTGCGCAACCGGGCTCCGAGCCGATCAAGACACCAGCTGCCGTGCCGGACCAGGCGACCGCCAGTGCATCACGCTCGGGCAAGCGGAGGATCGAACCATCCTGTCGCACCAAGATCGTGGTGCCGAGCACCAGACCAGAGCCATCATCCGCGTCATCGGCGTGTGGCGTCACCATGAGCGCTCCGGCAAGGACGCTCGCCGCGAAGGACATGGTGGCGACAGACATGGTGGCGAAGGGCATCATCGCTGGAAGATCGGCAGGTAGCGATTGGGCATCTGCATGACGATGAGCGACATCGCCGTCGCATAGGCAGGACCGTTCTGGTGGTCGACCCACAGGCCGTCACGCTCTTGAGTCGCCATGAATCCATCACGCGCCTGTGGCCACCAGTTGCGCCACCACGATCCACCCGCCAGGTACATGGTCTGTGCCGTGTAGTAGGCGCCGTAATGGAAGTGTGGGGTGCCCATTGGACCACCAGCGTTGGTGCCGTCCTGGCGCGAGATGTACGACAGTCCGCGTGTGATCGAGTCACCCTCGTAGACGCCGGCATAGAACAGGCTCGCCACGCCCGCCGCGCTTCGCGGCCATGCACTCTGGCCGAGCGCCGTCATGTAGCGGAAGCCTCCGTCATCGTTCTGGCAGCGCAGGATGTAGTTGATCGCCGCATCGATCGTCTCGCGCGGCACCTTGATCCCGGCGTTGCGAGCGCTGCGGAGCGCCATGACCTGGCAAATCGTCACGCTGACATCGGCATCGTTGGGCACGGGGTTGTACCGCCAGCCGCCCTCGGCGTTCTGGCTCGCCACGATCAACTGCACGGCGCGCACCAGCGTGTCGCGTACCCGTGTGTCCTGTGGATTCATGCCGTAGATCTCGCCCAGGAAGAGTGCGCTGAAGCCGTGTCCATACATCGGGCCAGCCGTGGCCTCGGCTGAGAGCAATCCACTTTCGGTCACGTTGCTCAAGACGAATTCAAGGGCCTTCGAGACCTGGTCGCCGTACTCGCCACGACCGGGCAGGTGACCATCGGCCATCAAGGCCAAGGCGCACAGGCTCGTGATGCCGCTGTGCCGGCCGAAACGGCCGCGGCCAAACGAGCCATCATCGTTCTGCAAGCCAGCAAGAGCGCGAAGACCACGATCGACGCTTGCGCGCCATGCCGGCGTGGTCTCGCCTTCCATCGGGCGGTTCTCCGCGCCGGCATCCTCGTCGATGGGTGCCTTGGCTGCGGGGACCAGGGGGACAGGACCCTGCTGCACCAAGGCTCCTTCGCCTGCAACCTGAGCGAACAGCGATGCGAGGATGACGATCGCCATCATGGCTTGGATTCCTTGGCGACGCGTTCGTAGTAGCGCTCGGTCCAGGTGCGATAGACGCTGCTCATGCGTTCACGCATGCCTTGGCGCATCTGTTCGCGCACGCGCGGCGGGAGCGCGCCCCACTCAGCCTCACCAGCAAGGAACGCCTCTGGATCCAGCGGATCCTCCATGGCAGGCCCATCGCCTTGCTGATCGCCTGAACTGGCGCCCTGACGATCCTTGCCGTTGCGTTCCTGCCGATTGTTGCGCGCGTTGGCGCGGCGCTGCTCCTCGCCTTCGTTCGACTGTTGGCCCGAGGCACCCTGCTGGCCCGGCTTTGGCTTGCCGGAACTCGAGCTTGAAGACGAGCTCGATGAGGAACTCGACTGTTGTTGCTGCTGTTGGCGCCGGGATGCCTCGTCGATGATCGCATCAAGCCGGGCGAGGATCTCGTCCTGTTCACGTGTGATCTCGGCCACAGCCGCCGATCGATCGAGAAGTTCCGTCGATCGGCGCATGCCCTCGATCGCGCGCTCGAAGGTGTCGGCCAGCTTCTGCTCACCAAGATCGCGGTCGAGCCGGGCGCGCGCGTCATCCTGTGCCGTCTGCGACCCGTCGCCATCACCCTGGATGCCTAGGAGCTCATCAAGGGTCTTGGCTCGCGGCGGGTCGACCTTGGTGCCAGCTCCATCTTGTGGAATTGGTTCACCTGGTTGGCTCTGTTGTGGCGCTTCCATTGGTGCATCCTGGGCGGCCGCAGTGGCCACGACAAGCAGGGCGAGCGTGCACGACATCACCGACATCACGACTTGCTTCACGTTGGAAGTTGACCGATGGTTCATGGCGTGGCCTCGGGTTCTTGGGGTTCAGGTTCGACGGGTGTGATGCGTGGAGCACCACCCTCGGCATTCATGATGGCTTCGCGCAAACGGCCCGCCATGGCTTCCAGCCGCTCCTGGGCTTGTCGCAACGAGGGGAGATTCGACGGATCTCCGCCATCCGACAGAGCGCGCGCCGTGCGTCGCCCAAGCTTGGCTTGCAGATCGCGCAGCAACTTGAGCTCCGCGATCGGCAGGATGCCGCCTTGCTGGCCACCACCACCGCCGCCGCCTGCGGCATTGTTCTGTTGATCACCCTGATCGCGCGCCTCGGCGAACCGGTCCTTCTCCTTGGACTTGTCGGCCAGCGCGCTGGCGAGTCCGGCCAACGTATCGAGCGTGTCGCGCGCAGCATCGGTCGCCTCGGCCAATCCGCCTGATCGGCGGAACGCCTCGGAAGCCCGCACGCTCGACGCGCTGGCCTGCGAAAGCGCCTCGCCGAAGATCTCGCTCTTGGCGACCTCGCCATCCGCCATCAGCGCACCGATGCCCTCGGCGAGTTCGTCCTGCGCCAACGCGAGGCGACGACCCTCCACGAGCCGACGACGCGCATCGGCTTGCTCGCCAAGTTCCGTCGCGCCCTGCACGATCGCGGTCTCCTGCGCCACGAGTGCCTTGCACTGGTCGGCCAATCGCTGCTGGGCCTGGCGTTGCTCATCTTGCTTCGCCTCGTTGGCGGCGGCTTGCGTGGCTTCGAGCGCGCGGCGCAGATCCTGCTGTGCCGCCTCGATGGCCTGGTTGACCTCGGTGCGGCCTGTGAGATCCTGGAGTGCAGCGAGACGAGCGAGGGCCTGTTCCTCGTGGCCGATGGCCGGCGTGATCAGCCTGATCACCGCATCGAGCCGTCGCTCCATGCGCAGGGCCTCGTCGAGCGCGGCGTTGGTGTTCCGGCGCAGGCGCTCGACATCATCGCTGATCGCCTGTGGTGGCAGAGGATCATCCTGCCCAAGCGCATCGACTGACTGCATCGATGCCTCGGCGTCGGCAATGAGCTGCTTGAGGCGATCGGCAAGTTCCTCGGCGATCCGCTTCAGCACGGTGGACTCGAGTTGTTGCGCAGCGTCCAGGTCATCCTGCATGCGAGCAAGCGACTCGAGTGCCTGTTGCGCTGAACGTTGCGCCTGCTGCATGGAGTTGTCGCGCGTTTCCTCGCCTGATTGTTCAACCTTGCCGACCACACCCTCCTGCTGGGCGCGATCCGCTGCTTGTTGCATCGCTGCAGCCTGTGCCGGATCGGATGGCTCAAGTTCCTGACCTTGGGCCTTGATGGATTCGGCCGCCTCGCGCAGCGCTTGCGCCGTCTCGGTGTCGCGCTGGGCGATCCGATCGAGCGCTGCGCGTTGACCGGGAGTCAGTTCATCGCGCGACTTGCCCTGCACCTGCTCGGCCAGTGCCTTGCGCTCAGCCTGGCTGGCTTGGATCGCCTCGGCCGCGCGCGCCAGCGATTGCGAAGCTTCCCAGCTCTTCGTGTCGCGATCGAGCAGTCGCGCTGCTGCGTCAAGAGTCGCCCGTGCGGCCTCTTGCTGCTCGGTGAGTTTGGGGGTGCGCCAGTCCGTCGGGTTGCTCGCAGCCGCTGTCTCGCTGGCAGACGATGCCTCGGTGCGGGCTTCGTCGAGCACGTTGGCGGCCTCGTCGAGCAGGCGAGAGGTTGGCGTGTCGCGATCCTCGTTCATGCGAACGCGATCGGCGAGTGCACGCGCTTGACGAGAACTCGTGGCGGTACGGGAGGCGATCTCGGCCTGGTCGCGCTGGACCGCCTGTCGATCCGTCGATTGTGCTGCTGCAGCCTGACGTTCCTGGAGCCGGAGCACGCTCTGGCGCAGTGCAGCCGTGGCAGAGGCGATCTCCTCGCTGAAGTCACTGCTGGAGATCACGCGCAAGCGTCGTGGGGCGCTTCGTGATGGCTCACGCCGTACGCCGCCGCGCTCGTAGGCATCCTGGGCAAGCGCACTCACCACCACCAGATCACCGGGGGCAGCCTCGATTTCGGCAAGGTCAATCGTCGCGGTCAAATCTTGGGTGAGCGACCGGTCGGCTGTCTCGGCGAGCACCCGCTCGGGTGCTGCATCGACGCCGGTGATGCGCTGGGCCACGATCGCTGCCCGAACCAAACCGAAATCATCCTGTGCGCGGGACGCTGCAGGGATCTTCGCGGTCGGCAGCACGGTCTGGTCGGATGACGGCTGGATCAACTGTGCGATGGGATCCTGGTCGCGCAGCGCCACCAACCGCAACGTGAACGGCTCGATCATCGCCACGCCATCCGCATCGCTCGCCATGACGGAGATGGCTCGATCCTCGACCAGAACCATCGATGCCGTCCACGATGATGGGACGGTCGTGATCGAGCACGCTTCACATGGTGCGCCGAGACCGAGCGCTGCCACGATGTCTGGAGATCCACCATCCGCACCTGGTGCCTGGACTGGGCGTGAAAAGGCGAGCTCAAGCTCGATCGTGCTGCCCTCGACGCACTCATGGAAACGAATGGGCGACGATCCTTCAGGAAGCAGGTCGATCGTCGATGGTCCGCGCCCACTCAGGTAGCTCGGTGGCGTGATGCGCACGTTCGCGCGGACCACGGTCGGTGCCTGAATGCACCGGATGGACGCCGTGGCGGTGGATGCATCCGAGGTCGTGAATCGATACTCAATCTCGCGCGCATCGGATGGAACATCCTGCATGCGATCGAACATCGCTCCATCGGACCTGCCAAGCCAGCCAGACAGCCATGAACCCCATGCACCGGCGGATCCCGGTGTACCGGTCTTGATCCGGAACTCGACCTTCACGCGTTCACGCGATGGATCCCCGCGGACCAACTCGGCCTTCCATGGGAACGACGTTCCGGTGGCCACCACCGATCGGTCCGTGTGATCCACGACGTCCGTCAGGCTCGGCCACTGGGCATGGCTCCACGGAGCCACGGCCCGGACGATGCCGACGCTGATGATGGATGGGAGCAACGCGAAGGCTCCCGCCCAGAGCGCCACGACCAGCCCCAACTGCCGCGCCGGGCGCGTGGCCGAACGCATCGACGTGATCGAGGCGAGATCGAGACCTTGCATCGCCCGATCAACCTCTTCGCGCAAGGCCGGCAGGCCAAGGTCCAGCAGTTCGGTGCGCTGGTCGATGGGTTGTGCTTCGAATTCAAGCAGCGCAGCGAGACGATCGCGAAGTTCGGGGTGACTGCGCTCGATCCGCAGGGCAACGTCGATCCGGCGCGGCCTGAAGGCCAGGATCCTCCATGCGCCGATGATGGCGAAAACAACAAGGGCCAGGCCCGCCATGCCGCCTTGCACGATCCTGAATCCGACCGGCAATCGGAAGACCCAGTCAAGGGCCACAAGCACCGAGAGCACGATGAGCGCGTTGCGCACCACGCGTGAAAGCAGGGCGATCGTGAGTGCCACGCGCGCGCGCACGATCACACGATCGATCATCCGGCGGGGATCAAGCAAGCCGCACCACCCTTCGGATCGACCATTCCAGGCCGCACAGCACAACCAGGAGGATCAGGGCAAGGGGGCTCGACCAGATCGGTGCGCGTTCGATGCGCTCTGTGAACGTGGATCGATCCGGGATGACGGTCGCCAGATTGGGCAGGTCGGCCACGGAGAGCAGTCGACCACCAGTGGATGCACACAGGGATTCCAGCGTGGTGTGGTCGGTCTCGGGTCGGGCAAACTCATCATCTGGTTCGATCACGCGCACCCGCGCGGTCAAGGTGCCACCCAGCGCGGCGTCCGTGACCGTGATCTCGTGATCACCAGCCTGCCGTGGTTGCCAGACGCCAGCCAAGCCCACCACGAGTGATCCCTTGGTCGCGACATCGGTCGACAAGCGGACCAAATCCTCACGCTGCGTGGAACGCGTCACGACCGCATCGACGGCATCAGGAAGTCGACGCTGGATGAGTTCATCCTTCACATCGAGCCGGATGGTGGCGGCCTGCCCGACTGTGATGGTGGTTGGCTCGACCGACAGTTGTGCACCGCCGCTTGCTGCCGAGAGTCCAGCTCGGGAGAGATAGCGCACGAGCTGAATCCAGAATCGCTCCTGGTACGCCTCGCCGATCCCGTTGCGCCACCGCCAGGTCTCGTCGGTCGCCACGTAGACCACGTGTCCTGCACCGAATCGCATCGAAAGCACAGCGGCACCAATCGGTTCGGTCGTCGATCCGATGGCTGTCGCCAAGACCTCGGTGGTCGGCTTCAGATCCTCGAATGGAATGCGTTGCATCCACTGCAGCCGGGACCAGGCTGGGCCATCACGCCCCAGCTCGGTTGGCCAATGATCGTCGCCATCACCCAGCCTGAGCAAGCCCAGCCCCTTCGCCAGCGGTGTGGGTTCGATGGCCACTGGTTCAGGTTGCCGAGGCATCGAGCTCGACAGGCGCATCGGGAAGACATCCTCGATCGGCGTCCCGATCCACTGCATGGGCATCGACCGCTCGCCGCCGACCAGGAGCAGGCCGGCACCGCGCTCGGTCACGGCTCGGCGGAGTTCCTGGAGCTGGGCATCGCTGAACTGTCCGCCTGCCACGTCACCGATCACGAAGAGGTCGTAGAGATCGAACTCCTCGCGGGTGGTCGGGATCCGCGTGACCGCCATGTTGCCTTCCTGGGCAAAGTCACGATCCGCGCTGAGCAGCATGATGCTTGACTCCATTGACGGCTCGCGCACCAGGATGTTCTTCACGTACCGGTACTCCCAGCGTGGACCACCCTCGACCATCAGCACGCGCACGGCGCGATCGATGATGCTGAGCGTCACGATGGACTCGTTGTTCGTGGGAACGGCATCCTCCGCATCAGTGACGAGCCGAACGCGAAGCTCCATGGATTCACCGGACTCCGTCGTGGCGACCAGAACGTGCGTCGATGGATCCCCGGCCGGCACGGTCGCACGATCGACGACAGCACCCGTGGCGACGTTCACCAGTTCCAGTCGCGCTGGTGCATCACGAAGCGGCTGGACCTGCACCACCACGGGCACTTGGTCGCGCACGAACGCCTTGGTGGGTGCCTGGACATCCATGATCGAGGCATCCCCGAGCGGCTCGCGAGAACCAAGGGCGATGGCGTAGACCGGCACTGAACGCGCGGCCAAAGACCTGACCAGACGCGCGTCGATCGGTCGGGTCGACCGACCATCGCTCACCACGACGAGCCCACCGATCGGCCCGGTCCCTGATCGGCGCAGTGATCGATCGATGGCCAGCGGCAAGTCGGTCGTCCGCCCATCGGCAGGACCGGGCTCGCCAGGCTCGATCATCGACACGTCGCTCGAGAAGGCGAACCATTCGGCGGGACGATCGCCGAGTTGGATGGATTGCAGACTTGATCGCAACTGCTCATCGCGTGTCCGCAGCGTGCCGGTGCTGTCCTTCCAGTCCGCCAGCTGCAGGCTCTTGCTGCGATCCGCCAGGATCACGATGCGATCCGGCTCACGACGCTCCTCGACGAACTCGAGCACCGGTCGTGCCACGAGCACCAGCATCAGCAGGAGCACAGCCGCTCGGAGCGATGTCAGGATGCGGCGGAACCACGGACGTGGCGTCATCCGGGTGTACGCCAGCCAGGCAAGCACCATGGCCGCACTGATGCCGACCAGCCACATCCAACCCGCAAGCGGAAGTTCCCAGCCCAGCCGGACCGAACCCTGGGTGGATGGATCCACGTCGATCCCGAGCAGCCAGCGGATGATCGGGTGATCGATCATGTGGACGTTGGCTCCGGCACCGAGAACATGCGACCAAGCAGGGTCTCGGCGAGGACGACCAGGGCCGCAGCCAGGAGCAGCCACACCGAGGCGATGGATGACGACTGGGCTGTGTTGGTGGTCGAAGTCACGGTGCTCGTTGGCGCCGTCCGGGTCTGGTTCAGCCACGCTGCAAGCCGCGCTGGATCGTTCCGTTGTGGATCACAGGCTGCTGGATCGACGTTGAGGGCCACCAGTGATTCGGATCGCGATGAGCCTGCAGACGAAGTCTGGGCCGTGATCGCCTGCATGATGCCCGGCTTGGCCCCGTCACCGACGATCACGCCCGTGGGATCGACGCTCAAGGTGGCGTCCTGTGGGTCTGAGCCGCGAATGGGCCGGAGTTCGGTCGTTCCCTCGGGCAGCCGGCCAAGCCCAATGGTCAGGCTTCCGCCGGCATCCAGCAGCACTTCACCCTGGCGGATCGTCTCCTGCACAAGCGGCACGAAGATCGGCTTGGTCGCCAAGGTGCTCCACGACGGCACCGGTGCCGTGGCGAACATCACGACCACGCCGCGTCCCCTGGTCGCCAGCACCATCATCGGCGTGCCGTCATCCATCGAGAGGATCGGCGACAACGCAGTCGACGGTCCTTCGATCGTCACGGATCGGCTCACCTCGATCGGTGCAACCAGTTCCGTCAGTTCTGAGGCGATCAGTTGGGTGATCGGACTCGTGGGTTGCTGTGGTTGGAGCCGCCGAGGCGGTTCGTGATCGACGTGGTCGCGGCGGATCGTGACGCCGGGTCCAAGCAGGGCAGCGCAGGGCACCTGCCACTCCACGAACGTTTCGTCAGTCGGCGGAATGACCACGACGAGCGCGCCTGATTCACATGCAGCCGTGCACTCGGTCCACCCCGCACCGTCGAGCAACTCGGGCCGACACACGATGATTGATGTGGATCCCTTGAGCGCGCCTGGACGAACATCGGAAGGATCGATCCGCCGGTGAGCCAGCCCCATGCCGGCAATGGGTTCAAGGGCGCGTTCGATCCACTGGGCGCTCGATCCTTCGTCGATGTCAAGACGCTCACGATCCACGACGAGCACCGGATCGGCCGACACCGTCGAGATCGTGGTGGTTCGCAGGTCGTCCGCCGGCTGGCGATCCTTCGGAATCGTCGCCATCCACGCGTGCTGGGTGGGCGCCGGATCGACGGAGAGCGTCACGGTCGCCACGGCCCGCTGCGAACCCTCGATGAAGATCGCGTCGGTCGTGGCGGTTCGATCGGTCAGGACATCCGTCACGGTCACAGGAACGCTGCGACGCGACTGCTCATGGGTTGGTCTGGTGACCACGACATCCACCGTGATGGAACCTGTCGATTGCGGCCCAAGGGTCCGCTGCACCATCGACATGATCGCCGCACTCCCGGTGTCATCGGAACCGACGTCACGAATCTCGAGCGTTGCCTTGGTGGTCGGCAGGACCTGCGCTTCCGTGTCGATGGCGCCACGCGAAAACGAGCTGGCCAGGATGATCCGGCCGGGCATCGTCATGCGGCGGAGTGCATCATCGGCACGATCGACGGCCTGGCGCACGCGAGATGGTTCGTACGTGGGTTCAAGGGCCCCGAGCATGGCCACGGCTCGATCCGGCAGCACGGCTTCGCTCGTGTGTTCGATGGTCCCCGAGGTCGTGAACACATGGACCAGGGAACCGCTGGGCAGAGCACGGATCGCTTCGATGCAGGCTGTGCGTGCCGCCTCGAAGGCCGTCTGCCCGGGCATCGTGGGTGACGCAGCGCACCGTGATGCGACGCTGTCGTCCAGCACCACCGCCAGCGCGACCGGCTGGTTCATCGAGATCGCCGTCACGGTGGCGGGGCGCGCGATGGCCAGTCCGACCAGAAGCAACGCAAGGCACCTGAGCACCAGCAGGATCCAACGTTCCACCCGGCGCGCACGCTGGCTTTGCTGGACCGCACGACGCAAGAGTTCCATCGCCGCCCATTCGATGGGTTTCTGTCGCCGACGCAGGAACAGGTGAATCAGGATCGGAAGCGCCATGGCGGCCGCACCAGCCACCGCGAGCCATGGACTGATGAAGGTCATCGCCGACCTCCGACCACCAGGCCCTCGCGTCGAGACAGCAAGGCAGCCAAGACCGGTCCGACTGATTCGTGGGTGTCGAAGACCTGCACGTCGTAGCCGAATGCGCGTGCCTGGCGATCGATCAGTTGGAGGTGCCGCTGCAGTTCCTCAAGGTAGGCCTTGCGGATCGTGCGTGTGTCGACATCGATCGCCTGCTCGCCTTCGAGCCCGACGAACGGAGCTTCGACATCCAGGTCAAGCGTGAGTTCCCGATGATCAAGCATCGCCAGAAGCATGGCATCATGGCCGCGATGCCGCAGGCGCGCGAGGGCCGTGCGCAAACCTTCCGGATCGCCCAGGAAATCGCTCAGGATCACGAAGAGCGTGCGGTGGGAGGTCTGCGCGAGGAGCTGGTTGATGCACGCGGCCGGTGAGAAGCGTGACTCGACCGGTTCCGACGAAAGGCATCGGACGATGGAGCGCCACTGGTCGCGTGTCGCGCTCTTGCGAACGGAACCGCGCAGGCCATCCGCGCCAACCGCCACGCCCACACGGTCACGTTGGCTCAGGCAAAGGAACGCCAGCGCGGCGGCACTCGCCGTGGCGTGGTCGAACTTGGTCCACGCGCTGCGACGGCGCGTGGCATCGGTGCCGCCCCAACCCTGCTTCACGCCAAGCGTGCCGAACGACATGCTCGCCGAGCCGTCCACCAGGATCATCACGTCGAGGTTGGTCTCTTGGCGGTACTCCTTGACGTACAGCTTGTCGCTGCGCCCGAAGACCTTCCAGTCGAGGTGGCGAATGCTGTCGCCGGCCGTGTACTGGCGATGCGCCGCAAACTCGACCGCCATGCCCTGCAGCGGCGATTGGTGCATGCCGTTCATGACTCCATCGGCGACCATCTTCGCCCGAAGCTCGAATGGCGCAAGTTGCGCCAGCGTCTCGGGCGAGAGGTATTGCTCGGCGCGAAGGCCTGGGGTCGCCACGGCGGGGCTCACTGCACCGGCATGGTGCGATCAAGGCCCTTGGCCGTCACGGGATCGGTGGACTCGACAGGCACGGACTCGAGCAGCGAAGCGATCACGTCGTCGCTCGTCACTCGGTCGGCCTGGGCGTTGAAGTTCGTCACGATGCGGTGACGGAGCACCGGCAGCGCCACGGATCGGATGTGGTGGACCATGACATGCTGGTCGCCGTCCAGCAGCGCCTTGGCCTTGGCGGCAAGCACCAGGAACTGGCTTGCGCGCGGACCGGCGCCCCACGACAGATAGTCCTTCACCATGGATGGTGCGGAAGGGTCGCTGCCGCGGGTCGCGCGGACGATGCGGAGGGCGTATGAGATCACATGATCCGGCACGGGCATCTCGCGCACGATCTCCTGCAGCGCCGTGCAGTCTTCGGCGCTCAGCACGCGCTTGGGTTCCGGCCGCGACCGGCCGGTCGTGCGACGGACGATCTCCAGTTCCTGGGCTTCGGTCGGATAGCCGATCCGGATCAGGAACATGAAGCGGTCCAACTGCGCTTCGGGAAGCGGATACGTGCCCTCCTGCTCGATCGGGTTCTGGGTGGCCAGCACGAAGAACGGACGCGGCAGGCGATGGTTCGTGCCTCCGGACGTGACCTGGCCCTCCTGCATCGCCTCGAGCAATGCCGCCTGGGTCTTCGGTGGCGTGCGGTTGATCTCGTCGGCCAGCACGATGTTGGCGAAGACGGGTCCGCGCATGAACCGCAGCTCGCGAGTGCCCGTGGCCTTGTCCTCCTGGATCACCTCGGTGCCGGTGACATCGCTCGGCATGAGGTCAGGCGTGAACTGGATGCGCTTGAAGTCGAGCGAGAGCGTCTTGGCGAGCGATCCGATGATCAGCGTCTTCGCCAAGCCGGGGACGCCCTCGACGAGCGCGTGACCGCCGCACAGGATCGCCAGGAGCAGCTGCTGCACCACGTCGTCCTGGCCCACGATCGTGCCGGCGAGCTCGTGCCGAAGGGCGTCGTAGGCGCCCTTCACGGATGCGGATCGCTCCAGCATGCTCGAACCGGTGATGCGCGATGCGGGTGCGTCCATGGATGGCCTTTCGTGTGGCCCGTCGGGTTCCCGGATGGGATCCGAAGGGGATGCGAAACTATACTTCGGATGCGGCATTTCCCGCAGGTTTTCGCGTGCCGGAACTCCCAGAAGTCGAAGCTGTCGCCCGTGAGGTTCGTGATGCACTGCGACGATCCACAATCGTCGATGCCCGCGTCCATCGTTGGAGCGTCGTGGCTGGCGCCTCGCGACACGCCAAGCGGCTGTTGCTCGGTGCTCACGTCCGCGAGATCGTTCGTCATGGCAAGCAGCTCGCCCTGGTCGGCGCGGATGGCAGCGTGCTGGTCGTTCAGTTGGGCATGACCGGATCATTCGGTGTGGTGCCGGCTTCTGCGCCATGCGAGCCCCACACGCACATCACCTGGACGCTTGATCGCTTGCGCGAACTTCGCTTCGTGGATCCCCGACGATTCGGTGGCGTCACGTGGCTCAAGGATCGCCATGCGCTCATGGCTCGCTGGTCGCACCTTGGCCCCGACGCCCTGGCGTTGCCCTCTGGATGGTCGGCGCCGATCGCCGCGAGCCGCCGCGCCATCAAGGCCGCGCTGCTCGATCAACGCGCCGTTGCGGGGGTGGGCAACATCTACGCTGACGAGGCGCTGTCGATGGTCGGCCTTGCACCACAGCGCCCCTGCAGCCGCCTCACCGCACGCCAGTTCGAGGCGCTTGGCCAGGCCATCGGAGCGGTCATGCGCTCCGCCCTCGCCAGCGGTGGAAGCACGATCCGGACCTACCGGCGGATGGGGGGCGGCGCGGGGACGTTCCAAGCCTCGCTCCGGGTCTATGGGCGAGCAGGCCAGCCCTGCGTCACCTGCGCTCGCCCCTTGGAGTCAGCGCTCGTGGCTGGTCGGACGACGGTTTGGTGCAGATCATGCCAGTCCTGACAGGCCTTCAGTCCCTTCCTCTGTGAGAAGAAAAGACATCGTCGTCGTAGAAGGAGTGCTTGACGATTTGTGGATAGTCCGAGGGGACGAAACACAAGACCAAACAGGGAAATCACTTAGGACGCGTTTCACGTGTGGATGACATGTCGGTGTTCGTGACGGAAGCACAAGACATCCGTTCGACGGCCAGGTCCACGGGGGCGCGCGGCGCGAAAACCGACAAGCTCGCGAACCCACAACCCATCCTGCCCACGACGCCATCAAACATGTTGTCCACGGCTTCCCAACCAAGACCAGGAACCACTCAGGCGGCGGTTCTCGGACCAAGAGAGCGCTCGATCTCATCGACGGCCCGACCGAGCTCCTGGCAGCTGGTCCGGCGCTCTTCAATCGTCCGAATGGCATGCAGGACGGTGGTGTGGTCTCGCCCGCCGAAGTGACCACCGATCTCTTCGAGGCTGAATCGGGTGTGACGCCGAGCCAGCCACATGCAGACCTGGCGCGGCAAGGCGATCGACTTCGTGCGTCGACGGGACATCAGATCGGCGAGCTTGATGTCGTAGTAGCGCGTGACGGCCACGATGATCGCCTGCAGGCTTGGTGCGCCGGATCCGGAACCAAGATCATGCAGGGCGGCCTTGGCGCTCTCGAGCGTGATGGGGATGCCGCTTGCGGCGGCGTGACCCCGCACGCGGGTGAGTGCACCCTCGAGTTCGCGGATGTTGGAATCGATGCGCGCGGCGATGTACGCAGGCACCTCGTCCGGCAAGTCGACGCCAACGAGCCGCGCCTTCGACTTGATGATCGCCACGCGGGTTTCGAAGCACGGCCGTTCCATGCACGCCACAAGACCGCTCTTGAATCGGCTGACCAGGCGTTCCTCGAGTTCCGGAATGTCCTCTGGCGCCGCATCGCTCGACAGCACGATCTGCTTGCCAGCCTGGTGCAACGCGTTGAACGTGTGGAAGAACTCCTCTTGCGAGTGGTCGCGCTTGGAGAGGAAGTGGATGTCATCGATGACCAGCACATCCACGTTGCGGAAGCGCAGGCGGAAATCCTGCATGCGACCGCACTTCACGGACTCATGGAAGAGATCCATGAACGTGCTGCAGCTGATGTAGCAAAGTTTGGTGGAGGGCCGGTTGCGGATGAAGGTCTGGCAGATCGCCTGCAACAAGTGGGTCTTGCCCAGTCCGACTCCACCATGGATGAAGAAGGGGTTGTAGGCGCGACCAGGCTTCTCGGCGACGGCCAGCGCCGCGGCATGCGCCAGCCGGTTGCCCGGACCGACGACGAAGGTGTCGAAGGAGTAATCCGGCGAGAGCAGCATCTGCTCGCCGAACCCAGGCATATCGGCGGTCACTGCATCCGGCGCCGGCTCATGCACGAGTTCAGGGCTCGAACCGACGAACCGCACAGCCAGCAGCCGTCCGGTCACGGCCTGCGCGGCATCCGTGAACTGCGTTCCGCATGCCCGTTGCAGGTAGTTCAGCTGCACAGGCTCGCCGACGACCAGCCGGAGCACACCGCCATCGATCCCACCGAAACCGATGTCATCGAACCACTGCCTGCACACCTCGGTGTGGTGCTTGCGCAGGTAGGCGATGAGTGCAGCCTTCAGGTCATCGTCATGCATGCGCATCGAAGCGGTTCCCATGGGATCCCAGTCCAGTTCGTCGTGTCGAGCGGCATCCCTGCCGAGGTCGCCCGGTGCCGGGCGGGGGGCGGAATATAGGTGGCTGCCGCCGGAGCATCAATGCCCCGATCGACGCATCACGTGGCGCTTGCTTCCTCGGCGCCGTCGGAACCATCTCGCGCCTCGGTTGCTTCCCGATCCTCGTTGACCTGGCGCTCATAACGAGCCCGGGTGGCACGATGGTCCATCAGAATGTGCGCCCGACCCTCGCCACCGACTTCATCCAGCCGTTTTCGCGCATACGAGAGCATCGTGCGGCGCGAAAGATGCACGACCACCACATCTCGCGCTGACCATGCCTGCAGCAACTCACGGATGTCCTCGACATGCAGGTGCATGCCGGTTGCGGCACGGCCACGATGCTCAGGATCGAAGAACGTGCATTCGGTCACCACGGTCTGTGCCTGGCGGAACTCGTCACGCAACAGGTAGGGACCCATCTCGGTGTCGCCTGTGTAGGCCACAAGAGGAATGTCGATCTGCCGCGTGATGGACTCACCTCGCGCCTTGGCCTCGCGCAAGGCATCGGCTGGCAGGTCCGCAAAATCCGGCTTGAGCTTGTTCCGGCGCTCGATGACGACGAATCCCAGCGCGGGCACGGTGTGCCGCACCTCGATGGCCCGCAGCCAGATGTTGGGTTTCAGGAGGACTTCCTGGCCATCCTCCATGCCGATCACCTCATGCGGCGTCTGTTGGCGCTCAAGATCGACCCACCCCTTCATCATGTTGAGCAGGGGCTGCGCGATCGCCTGGTGGCAATGAACCTTGCCTGCCGGGAGTTTCTGGAAGTACCGCTGGCTGAACCAGTACGGCAAGCCGCCGATGTGGTCCATGTGCGCGTGCGAGAGAGCGATGGACGGGCACGGCACCAGCACACGTGGGCAGAAACCGACATCGAAGGCCACTTCGAGTTCCGGGACGTGCACCACGGTCTGTTCGCCGGCCACGCTGAAGCCCTGCACGCGGTGGGGCGGCAGCCAGAGGAACGAAAGCTGACCGTCTTTGGCGGGAGGGTTCGGGATCATGGGGCGGTCCGTGGCGGAAGGAACCATGCTAGCGCGGCGCCGCCTTGGCGTACCCTCTCACGTGCGTCATGCCCGACGACGGACCCATCACGAGCGAGTTTGCCGACGACCCCGACATGGCCATCCTGATCGCCGAATTCGTCGCGTCGCTTCCCGCGAGTGCACACGCCATCCTTGATCGCCTCGACCAAGGGGCGATCGAGCAAGCGCGCACCATGGCCCACCAGCTCAAGGGTGCGGGCGGCGGATATGGTTTCCCGCAGGTGACCGATGCTGCCCGCGCCGTGGATGCAGCCATCCGTGAGCGACGCATCGACGACGCCCGGGCCGCCGCCCATGGATTGATCGCGTTGTGTGCAAGGGTCATCCCATGAACTCGATCGATCCCACGTCGTTCACGGCTGCCGCGGCGCGCCTGCTCGCCATCGACGACAGCGAACTCATCCACCGGCTGCTCAAGTTCCGCCTGCAGCACGAGCGCCTGGAGATCCATGGTGCGATCAATGCCCGAGAGGGCCTGGCGATGGCGCGCGAGCTCCAACCCGACGTCATCCTGCTCGACATCGACATGGAGGACATGAACGGCTTCGACGTGCTGACCACGCTCAAGAACGATCCGCTCACGCAGGACATCGCGGTGATCTTCATCAGTGGCACCGAAGAGGCGATGGACAAAGTCCGTGCGCTCGACCAGGGTGCCGTCGATTTCGTGAGCAAGCCCTTCGAGGTGGTGGAACTCAAGGCCCGCGTCCGGACCGCCATCCGTTCGCAGCGACTCATGAAGATGCTGGCCCAGAAAGCCCAGATCGATGGGCTGACCGGCCTTTGGAACCGCGCCTACATGAACCAGCGCCTCGCCGCCGAGGTGGACGAAGCGCGTCGCCACGGCCGACCGCTCTCGATGATTCTCTGCGACATCGACCGCTTCAAGCACCACAATGACCACTTCGGCCATCCGTTCGGTGACCTCGTGATCGAGCGCTTCGCCCAGATCCTGTCGAGCGGACGAAGTTCCGATGTGGCGTGCCGCTACGGCGGCGAGGAGTTCTGCGTGCTCCTGCCGTCGACGACGGCGGTCGAGGCCGAGGAAGTCGCCAACCGCTACCGCGAGCAGCTCGAGCACATCACCTGGAATGATCATCCTGGCCTCGTGGTCACCGCGAGTTTCGGCGTCACGGAGTTCGGGCCAGGCCGCGACACAGCCGAGTCCATGCTCAAAGCCGCTGACACGGCGCTCTACCAGGCGAAGCAGGGCGGCCGGAACCGTGTGGCGGTGTCCTCGCCGGCGTGAGCCACATGGCCACGCACCACGACCTGGCCATCTGCATCCGGCACTGGGACTTCAGTGACACGAGCCAGACCGTGGGCATGTTCTGCCGGACGGGTGGCATCGTCCGTGGCATGGCGAAGGGAGCCCGGCGGGAACGCGGCGCGTTCTCCGGCGGCATGGACCTCCTCACCATGGGCGAACTCTCATGGATCGAGGCCCGGACCGGCGATTTGTGCACGCTGACGTCGTGGCTTCCCACGGAGTCATGGCCCGCCCTGCGGACCTTGCCGCGCGCCAACACCGGTGCGTGGTACGTGCTCGAGTGCATCGGTCGGATGCTCGAGCCACACGATCCACACCCGGAACTCTTCGACGGCCTCGTGGCGACCTTCCATGGATTCGCCTTGGGCGATGTCGATGCATCAATGGTCCGTTTCCTCTGGTCACTGCTGGGCGAGACGGGATTCGGTCCACGACTGATCGCGCCATCCACCGAGACCTGCGCCTTCGATCCCGGCATGGGTTGCGTGGATCACGCCTCGGAGCAGACGTGGACGGTCCGATCGTCAACGCTCCTGGCGATCGAACAGGCGATCCGGCGCGATCCGGAACTCACGGCCGCCGATGCGCTTCGTGGCGCAACGCTCCTGGCAGCCTGCGTGCGCCACCATCTCCAACTTGAACCAGCGACCCAGGCCGCGTTCTTTGGGCCGATTCCGCAAGGCACGCGGATGGTCCAACGTCGCGGGAACGATCTCCGTCACGGCTAGCATCGGCACCATGCGCACGGCCTACAGCGAACACCGCCTGTCCAATGGCCTCACGATCATTGCCGAGATCGATCCCGGGGCCCACACCATGGCAGCCGGTTACTTCGTCCGCACGGGTGGGCGTGACGAACCATCTCGTCTCATGGGCGTGAGTCACTTCCTTGAGCACATGATGTTCAAGGGATCGGCGGCGGTGGTCGCCCAGGACGTGAATCGCCGTTTCGATGCCATCGGCGCTGATCACAACGCCTTCACCACGATCGACATGACGGCGTATCACGCGCATGTGCTGCCTGATCGGCAGGACCAAGCCATCTCGCTCCTGTCGGACCTCCTTCGGCCGGCCTTGCGCAGCGAGGACTTCGACGAGGAGCGCAAGGTGATCCTTGAGGAGATCGCCATGTACGAGGACAACCCCTTCTGGCCGCTGTACGAGCGCGCGTCAGAGGCGTTCCACGGCGGCAACCCGCTCGGACACCGCGTGCTCGGGACGCCCGAATCGATCGCGTCGATGGACGTCGGCAGCATGCGTGATTACTTCAGGGCGCGGTACAGCCCTGACAACACCGTGCTCGCCCTGGCGGGCAAGGTCGACCTTGACGCAGCGATCCGCATCGCCGAGGCCGAACTCGGGATGATCCCGCCTCAATCGCCGCGCAACGACCGGGTGGCCTCGATGCATCAGCGCCTTGAGTTCACGATCGACAGCACCAAGGCGACGCGCCATTACCTGCTCGGGTTGGCGCCCGGGCCATCAGCGTGCGACGAAGACCGCTACGCGAGCATGGTGCTCTGCCAGGTGCTCAGCGATTCCGACAGCGGCAGGTTGCACTGGGCGCTTGTCGAGCCTGGCCTTGCCGACAGTGCCGATGTCTCGTTGGACATGCATGATGACTGCGGTGATGTGCTGATCAGCGCGACTTGCGATCCCGAGGATGCAGCCGAGGTCGAATCGATCTTGCTCCGTGAGCTGCACCAGGTCGCTGATGGTGTGCGTGAGGATGAACTCGCGTCGGTGCGCGCCAAGGTCGCCACCATGGTGACCCTTGCGGGGGAGCGTCCTTCGGGTCGCATGCGACGGCTCGGCGGCAACTGGGCCCACGGCCTGCCGTACCGATCGCTCGCCGAGGAACTCCGTCACATCGAGTCCGTCACGGCGAGCGATGCCAAGCGGGTCGCCCAGCGATTCCCCTTGGCGCCATGGGTGATCGGCCGCACGCGTCCAGCACCAGCCTGATTGGTCAGAACAACCTGATGCCAGCCTCGAAGTGATCGATGCGCCCTTCACGGTCGTAGCACGCCCGGCTCCAGGCCACCATGGCGGGCCGATCGATGGTTGGCGTGTCAGGCAGGCTCAGCCGCACACGGCCAGTCATCCCCTCAAGCAACGCACAGGTGCTGCGAATGCGCATGCCGCCCTCGGAGATGTCCAGGGTTTCGTAGCGCACCTGCTTGTTGGGATCATGGTGCCAGCGCACCAACACATCGGTCACGATCGCCATGCGACCGCGGTCACGGCGATCCTCGGCCAAGGCTTGTGCCATGGCCTTGCGGAGACTGCGAAGGTCGTCGAAATGTTCAGGCATGTCCTCTCCCTCCGCGCGAACCACGCGCGCGGTCCCACCAACCCGCAAGGAAGGTGGCTTACGTCGGCTCGCCGCACAAACCCAGAGTCATGATTCCGGATCGACCCGTGCCATCGATGGCGCTTGAACGTGCAGTCGGCGCCAAGCGACCGGGGATCCATCAGTGGCGAGGCTTGCTCAAGAGCGCAGCCTGTTCATCCGCACGATAACTGCTCCGCACCAGGGGGCCGCTTTCGCACACACGGAACCCTCGCGCCAACGCCTGTTCCTTGAACATGCGGAAGCTGTCAGGATGCACCCAACGATCGATCGGCAGGTGATTGCGCGTGGGCTGCAGGTACTGGCCGATCGTGAGGATGTCGCATTCGCATGCAGCGCGGATGTCATCCATGAGCTCGAGCACCTCATCGTCACGCTCACCGATGCCCACCATGCATCCGGTCTTGGTCACCAGCCCGCTGGCCTTCATCTGGCGCAACACGGCCAGGCTTCGCTCGTACTTGGCCTGCGGTCGCACGGCGGGGTGCATGCGGTGCACCGTCTCCATGTTGTGGCTGATGATCTCAGGGCGCGCATCACAGACCACTTGGATCGCCTTTTCGTCGCCGAGGAAGTCACCCACCAGAACCTCGACGCTCATGCCCGGGCACGCCTCGTGCACACGCTCGATGGTCTCGGCCCAGATCGCCGCGCCGCCATCCGGAAGCTCATCCCGGTTCACACTGGTGATGACCACGTGCTTCAACCCCATGAGCGCCAGGCTCGACGCCACCCGGCGTGGCTCGTCGGCATCGAACACCGGCGGCTTGCCGGTCTTGACATTGCAGAAGCCGCAACTGCGGGTGCACGTGTCGCCCAAGATCATGATCGTGGCACTGCCACGGCTCCAGCATTCGCCCATGTTGGGGCAGCTGGCCTCTTGGCAGACCGTGTGCAGCCGGTGCTCGTCGATGATGGCCTTGAGCCGGTCATAGCCTTCGCCACCGGGAACCTTGGCCCGAAGCCAATCAGGTTTCTTGCCGATCACGCGTTGCTGCACACCATCCTGAAGGATCCGATCGGTCAGGCTGAAGGCTGACGGTCCGACGCTGCGGACCGTGTCACCGCCGAGCGGCCGAGGGTGACGGGCCAGCGTGCGGGCAATCCCGGGAGTGATCGGGGTCTCGTCCATGGTGGGCCGATCAGTCTAGGCCGATCGGTTGGTGGGTGGAATCACCCTGCGGTTGGCAGGACACGGGCGCCACGAAGCGTCACCTGGGCATCCGTGCGGCGCCATGCGCCCTGGCGCTCCACCAAGGGGCGCAGCGCCAAGCCATCAGCGGTCGGAGTGACCTCGAATCTGGTGGTCTGCTCCACGCCCTTCACCTCGAGCATGCCATCGACCATCGCCCAGGTGCCACGGCGGAGCTTGCCTTCGCGCGTGATGCGGATGCGACCATCGGACGAGAAGAGCACAGCCTCGGCCTTGAAGAACGCGGCACTGCCATCAACCACAGCCCATGGACCAGGCAGGCGCTTGGCGATGGCTGTGGTGACCATTGGTGTCGGTTCTGGAACCGTGGCGCATGATGCCGAAGCCAACATCAACACGATCAGCACCGGGACATTGAGGATGGATCGCATCATGCTTGGTCGAGTCTAGGACCTTCGCGGAGCCGGCTCAACATGGCTCCGACGGCTCGCGCCGACACCACGGCATCCATGCATGGACCGCCTCGCACGGCAGCCTGCTCAGGCAACTGCGGCACATGCACGAATCCCACCAGCGTCGATCGTCCAGCATGATGCATCGCGTGAAGGGTTCGGTACATCGTCTCGTTGCACAGGAACGTGCCGGCACTCAGGCTCAGGGCAGCCGGCACGTCGACGGCGAGCGATGCAGCGACCAACCCACGCACCGGCAGCGTGCTGAAGTGCGCAGCGGGTCCACCATCGACGACTGGAGCGTCATGCAGCATCGAGCCAGCGTTGTCCGCCACGCCGCTGTCACGCAGGTTCACGGCGACGCGCTCGACCATGATCGCGGTCGCCTTGGCTGATTCACCAAGATGCACCACGGCATCCCAAGAATCATCCAGCATCGGCTGGAGCGCCGCCCACGCACTGCCCGCGCCCACACCTGTGACTACAGGCAGGACAGCGGTGCTGATCCAAGGCATGGAATCATCGATCGATCGGGCGATCTCGATGGTCGGATTCCAGTCACTGCCCCCAAAGGGCTCGAAGGCCGTGAGCAGGATCCTCATGCCGCACTCAAGCCGAGCCGTGGCATGGGGCAGCCAAGCGAGTCACAGATCGCGCGCACGAGCTCGATCTCCTGGTCGGTGACGCGTTGGTCGTTCGTGATGCACTCCAGGCACGCCGACACCAACAAGCGCCGGTCCATGAAGCGCATGGCGGAACCGATGCGGGCGATGGCTGTGGCGAAGGCCTCAAGGCTTGGTCGGCCCTGCGGAACACCCGGCTTCATCCGAACCAGGACGATCGAGGCATTGAAGGCACGTTCCGCGCGTTCATCCGATCCCGTGCTCGCAGCCAAGGTCCAGAGCACGGTGCGGATCTCGGTCTCGAGCTCCCGGGCCCGCAACCGCGGCTCGCCGATCGGTCGCGTGGACCATTGTGATTCCACGTGGCACCTGAGTGCGTTGATGATCGTCCATTCCTCAAGGCACACCGCACCATCCGCACGGACGATCTGCTCCCACACTTGCCGCATCGAGCGGTAGGAACCCGGTCCCACCTGGATCAAGGTCGGGCACGCAAGGTCGAAGAGTTCCCAGCGCGATCGGGCCTCGAGCGCCAGGATCATGGGTGCCAGCGCGGCGACCTGCCTGGCCCACCCAGCCTGCACGCCGGCCACCATGGCGAGCTGGCGCTCACGCAGGGTGGACTGCCGCGACATGAGCAGGCAGGCGATGATCGCAGGGGCCATCGCTGGATCATGCGCAGCCTCCTCAAGCGACGGTACGCCCTCCACAGGGATGGGTGGCGGCGGGCTGATGGCTGAAGCAGCCTCCCTCAACGGTGGTGGTGGCGGGATGATGGCCGGAGCGGTGTGTGCTGCGGGCGCCACGGACATCGTTCCGATCGCTCCCACCAGGCTTCGCGCACCATCCTGCGTGTATCGGTGGAAGCGCTGCGACGGATCGAACGCCGTGTCGGTTGGTGGCGCACCGGTCCCATCCACCACGACTGGTGCATCGGCGGGCAACCCCTCGATGCGTCGGATCCTCTCCTCGAGCGGCGGGTGCGTCGAGAGCCAGCGTTCCGCAGCGTTGCTGAAGAAGAAGTGATTCATGTCTCGCGCGTGAGACGAATGGATCGGCGCGCGCGAACTCGCCTTGATCTTGCGCAGGGCACCGGCGATTCCACGCGGGTTACGCGTGTACTGCACGGCGCTCGCGTCGGCGAGGTACTCGCGCTGGCGACTCATGGCGGCCTGCAGCAGCGTTCCAAAGAACGATCCACCGAAACCGACCAGCATCAGGACCAATCCACCAAGAATGATCGCGATGCCGATGCCAGCGCCATTGTTCTTGCGTCCGCCGCCTGATCGGGCGATGGCAGGACCCACAAAGCGCACAAGCACGTAGCCGATCGTGGCGATCGCCATGATGCCGGCGATCGCTGCGGCCGTTCGGGCGTTGATGCGCATGTCGCCATGAAAGACATGGCTGAATTCATGGGCGATCACGCCCTGCAATTCATCACGGTCAAGCTGCTCGATGCAACCCCGCGTCACGCCAAGCGCCGCATCGGCGTGGGTCGTGCCGGCGGCGAACGCGTTGATCGAGGCCTCTTCAAGGACATAGACCGGCGGTACGGGCACACCACTGGCCAAGGCCATCTCGTCGACCACGTTGAGCAATCGTCGCTCAGCCGGGTCGGTGGTGCGTCGATCAACCAGCCGACCACCGAGCATTTCGGCCACCGCGCCACCACCGCGCGAGAGTTGCCAGAGCCGGTGCAGGCTCACCAGCAGGATCACGACCGTGGCCAGGCCAGCCACGGCCCACGCCCAGCCAAGTTCCGGACGCACCAGATCATCGACTGACTCGACTGATGCCGAACCCTTGGCCTTGATGAGCGCGATCGCGCCGACCAGGAACAGCAGCGACCCGACGGTCCCGACCACCCCGAGCACGAAGAACAATCCCAACCACCATGTCGAGCGCCGTGCGCGCTCTTGGTGATCGAAGAAGTCCTTCATGGCGTTTCACCCAAATCAACCCGAACCACCCCGCGTTCCCGGTCGGCAGCCTCGAACATCGGCATCGGCCGGAAGGCGAAGAGCCCAGCCACCAGGTTGGTGGGGAACGTGGCGATCTGCGCATTCAGGGACTGCACGCTGTCGTTGTACCCCTGGCGCGCGAACGCGATGCGATTCTCAGTGTGCACCAATTCTTCCTGCAGTTGCAGGGCATTCTGGTTGGCCTTGAGGTCCGGGTAGCGCTCCATGACGCCAAAGAGCCGGCCAAGCGCCGCGTCGAGCTGTCCGCTTGCCGCTGCGAGCACACCCATCCCGGCCACGCCGCCATGCATGGCGCCCGATGCGCCCCGCAACCCATCGACCGCGGCTGCGCGGGCTCGGATGACCGCTTCGAGCGTCTGGCGCTCGTGCGCCATGTATCCCTTGACCGCCTCGACCAGGTTGGGAACAAGGTCGAATCGCCGCTTGAGCTGCACATCGATCTGGCTGTACGCGTTCTCGCAGCGCACCCGAAGCCGTGCAAGCCGGTTGTAGGCCATGACCAGCCAGATCACCGGAGCCACCAGCAGGATGAGCACGACCGGCACCACCACGATCATCGTGGAGACGGCCAGGAACCCCGGCATGACGGAGAAAAGAGAGACCGAATTCATCGTGCCGCGGCACTGTACTGCGCCCGGCTACGCTCACGCCGTGCGCTTTGACGAAACCACCCTGTCGCCGATCCTGGTCCGCGCCCTCCATGCCCAAGGCTTCCATGAAGCCACGCCAGTCCAGGCGCAAGCGATCGAGGCCGCCGCTGCGCGAAAGGGCGTGCTGGCGCTGGCTCCCACCGGCAGCGGCAAGACCTACGCCTATGCGCTTCCGGTGCTCGACGCGCTCATCACCACGCCACCTCGCCGCCGCCGTGGCCAAGGCATCGACCCCCGCGAGCGCCTGCGGGCACTCGTGCTCGTGCCCACCCGTGAACTTGCCCAGCAGGTCGCCAAGGACCTGCAACTCCTGGTGCGCGGCACCGTGCTGCGCCTGGCGTGCGTCTATGGCAAGAGCGCCATCGGCCCGCAGAAGGAAGCCGTCTCGCAAGGCATCGACGTCCTGATCGGAACCCCGGGGCGCGTGCGTGAATTGCTCGACGATGATGCCGTGACGCTGGCGTACCTCACGCATGCGATCATCGATGAAGGCGATCGCATGAGCGACATGGGATTCCTGCCGCAGGTCACGCAGATCCTTGAGCGTGCACCAGGCGACCGCATCACGATGGCCTTCAGCGCCACGATGCCGCGCACGCTGCGCGACACCGTGCTGGGCCTGCTCGGCACCGATCCGGTCGAGGTCGGCGTCGGTCGCCAGAATGCTCCAGCCACCGAGGTCGGACACGATGCCTACCTCGTCCAGGATGAACACAAGGTTGCCATGCTGCTCTGGTGGCTCAAGCACGAACGGCGCAACGGCGTGGCGGTCTTCTGCCGCACGCGTCGCCGCGTGGGTTGGGTCGAGGGTGCGCTGCGGCGCCATGGGGTCGCCGTGGCGATGCTCCATGGCGACCTGTCGCAGACGCGCCGCAACCAGGCGCTTGAGGCGTTCGCCTCGGGTTCGGCCAAGGTGCTCGTGGCCACCGACGTGGCGGCACGCGGCTTGCACGTGCCGGCCATCAAGGCGGTCGTGAACTATGACGTGCCGATCATGCTCGAGGACTTCGTGCATCGCGTGGGCCGTGCTGGCCATGGTGGCGGCAAGGCACAGAGCGTGACCTTCGTCGCCGGGCTCGACGCCGATCGCTGGAAGCGCATCGGTGATTTTGCGGGCGTGGACATCCCGGCGCGCGCAGCTCCCGATCTGTCGGAGTTCGGTGTCGCGAACAAGGGTCGCCGCGCCACATCGGGACCAGCCGCGCCCGCACGGGGAGCCAAGCCCTCCACGTCCAATCGTGGGACGCGTCGAGCCGAAGCCACACGACGCGCGGCGGACGCACCCGAACGGTTGGATCCCGGATCACGCCCATCCAGCGAGCGCGTCGATCGACCCTCGTGGGGCAACAAGGGTCCACGCGGCCCGCAGAAGCCGCGCCGCGCAGGCAAGGCCGATCGTCTCTCGCGACTGGCCAGCAGCAAGAAACTGCGCGGCTTGATGCGCAAGCAACCTCTGACGCCGGACCAGAAGCCGGGTGGCGGCGTCCGCAAGCCCAAGGCGTGAGCACCCTATGGCGATGACCCGTCGGGCCAAGCTGATCGTGATCGCGCTCATCGCGGCTGGCGGCGTCGCTGTGCAACCAACCATCCTTGGTTCGCAAGTCGATCGATGCGCGCCGACCTTTACGGAGGCGGTGGCCACGCGCGGCAACCTGTGGGTAGCCAATGGTGCATCGAGTCCAGGCGTCGACTGGATCAATCTCGAAGCCGAGGATGCCGCACCTGATCACGACATCGACCCCGGCCTTCCGGGCTGGCTCGATCTACCCATCGTGCCTGAGTCCGCCCTGGAGCGTCGAGTCGGGACGATCGCCCTTGGCTGGCCGATCCGTTGGTCGTTCTGTCAGTGGGTTGCCACCGACACCGAGCATTTCTTCCCACCCATTGCCGAGAACGAGGAGCCGTGCTCGTCGCTCCGTCGTGCCGTGCGTGATTGGGGCCATGCTGCGGACGGTGCGTCGGTCCGAAGCTGGGTGGGCATCACGGGGGTGGCCGTGTGTTGGCTCACGATCGCCGCCCCCATGGCCTTGGTGGTGCTGGCGACGCGTCAGTCCGACGGCAAGAGCGGCAAGGCGCCGTAGACGACCACGAAGACAAGCGCGGCCAAGAGCGTCATCACGCCCAGGATGTTGGCCGTGAGCTTCAGGACGCCAGGCAGGAAACGATCCATCGTTGGTGCCTTGACGGCGCGGTAGACGATCGCGATGCCGAAGCACAGCGGCACGATGAGCAGCCACCAGAGCTTGCCCAGGTGCATCGGCTCAAGGAACGGAATCCAAGCAAGGCTCATCATGACCCCACCTCCTCGGTACGACGACGCTGAAGCGTGTCCAGGACCAGGGACACATTCAGGAGCCCTGCCAGCGCACTGAAGAGCGTGCCGATTTCGTTGGAATACGTGATGGACTTGAGCGTGCTGACCCGTGGCTGCGCACCGCGGTCGATGAGCCTGGATGGGGGAGTCTCCACCAACCGGCCATAGTGCCCTGTCTTGATGAGACGCGTGTTGCCCCAGTCTGCAGCGAACGCGACCGGGCCGGCGCCGGCCTGCATGACGAACCAGAGTCCATCCTCGCGTCGATCGACCGAGTCGAGCCCGCCGATCATGAGACCCGAGGCGAACAGGCCAAGCACGGCGGCCATGGCCCAGGCGCCACGGCGTCGGTGGCCAAGCCTGATGAGACCGTAGCCGGGCAGGAGCCAGCCCAAGGCTGCCTCGAACCAGTTCAGTCCATCCTCGTCAGGCATGGTGCTCATGGGAGTGGCGCACTGTAGAGTGTAAGGAAGCGCGCGGCTCCATCCGGCGCGGAGGACCCCACCATGAGCGACTCGTACGACCCAGCCAAGCCCGAGCCCAGCTACGGCATGCAGGAACGGCGCAGTGGCGAGGACCGCCGTGACGTCACGCCCGCATCACCGACCAACCTCGAGCGCCGCCGTGGTCCAGGCCGCCGACTCACCGACTTCATCCGGAGCGCGGAAGAAGGGGAGATGAGCCGCGAGCAGTACATGTGGCTCATGGCCATCGACGCCTTCAAGCGGGTCAACGGCAAGCCCTTCCCGAGCTGGACCGACGTGCTCGAGGTGGCTCGCAAGCTCGGCTACCGCAAGACCATGCCGAGCGAGCTCAACCTCGGTGGTCGCTGCGAGGACTGGACCGAGCGCCCTGATGCCTCGAGCGGCGTCAACAAGGAAGCCCCCGCCGAGGAGTGAGCGGCGGGAGCACGAACTGACCTGAAATCGCTTGGACCGAAGCGAAAACGTGGCCAAGGGCCCGTTTGGAGTGTCGTGGAGCGAGATCCTGACGGATCGCCGGGATCACGTGGCCCAGCATCACTTGGAGTAGTGATCGGCGTTGATCTGGATGTACTTCTTCCACTCCTCGGGAAGGTCATCCTGCGGGAAGATGGCCCGCACTGGGCATTCGTCCACGCACAACCCGCAATCGATGCAGGTGCCCGGGTCGATGTAGAGCTGCGTGGCTTGCGCGAACGAGCCTTCGGCCTTGGTGGGGTGGATGCAGTCGACAGGGCAGACCTCGACGCAGCTGGCGTCCTTGGTCGCAATGCACGGTTCGGCGATGACGTGTGGCATGGGCGTTGGCGTGGGATGAGGCGGTCGGGTCGAAGTGTAGTGCGCCGCAAAAACACCGAGAGCCGGCTCGAGGCCGGCCCTTGGTGTATTGCTTGACCAACCGCCGAATTACTTCGACTTCTTGGCGGTCTTCTTCGCGGCCTTCTTAGCGGCCTTCTTAGCAGCCTTCTTCTTTGCCATGGTGATGGGCTCCATGTTGGCTACGCTTCGGGTCGGAGAGTCAGTCGAGGCGCGTAGCGTTACCTCGGTGACCGCACATGTTGTACCGTTATCGACGGGAGTTGGAAAGGGGCTTGATCCAAAATTGCCGATTTTGGGTCACCACGGGCCTTGACACGACTCACCCTCGACGACGACCACGATGCACATCACCACCACCATCGCTGTCGTCGGAGCATCGGGCCGCATGGGGCGCGCGGTGGTTCATGCAGCGATGGATCCATCATCCTCGTGCCGGACGGTGCTCGAGGTCGATGCAAAAACCGCTGATTCGCAAGCAGTTGCGGCGATCGACTGCGTCATCGACTTCAGCAGCGCGCAGGGTGCGATCCGCGCGGCGCGACTGGCGAGCGATTGCGGCGCAGCGCTGCTGTCCTGCACGACCGGGCTCGATGACCAGGCTCACGATGCGGTCCGGGAGGCTGCAAAAAAAATCTGCGTGATGGTCGCTCCGAACACCTCCTTGGGCGTCGCGGTGGCCCGTCGGCTCTGTCGTGACGCCGCCCGCCTGCTCGGATCCGAGTACGCGGTCGATCTCATCGAGCACCATCATCATCGCAAGGTCGACGCACCATCCGGCACCGCACTGGCCCTCGCTGATGCCGTGGCTGCAGGCTCAGGCACTCCCGTTCCGCCCGCGCGCATCCACAGCATCCGTGCAGGGGACACGATTGGCGCGCATTCGGTGCAGTTCGCCGGGCCGTTCGAGACGATCCGCATCGAGCACGATGCGGTCAGCCGGCAGCTCTTCGCGATTGGTGCCCTGCGCCTGGCCCGTTGGCTCCATGGGCGGCCTGCGGGCCTTGTGACGATGGATGACTGGCTCGACGACCGGCTTGGCCACCAGACAGGAGCACCACGATGACGTCGACTGCGACCTTCCGATCGACCCAATTGGCGTGCGGTGCATGGTTGCTCTCGGAGCGCATGCCATCGATGTCCAGCGTGAGCGTGGCGTGGCTTTCTCCGGTCGGGACGGCCGGTGATCCTGCTGGGGCGGCAGGTGAAGGCGAGAGTGCCATGTGCGCGGAACTGCTCTTGCGCGGTACCGAACGGAGCACCAGCGAGGAACTGGCCCGTCGGCTGGATGTGCTTGGCGTGCAGCGCAACGCCTCGGCTGCCGTGCACCACGTGAACCTGTCGGCCGTGACCACGGGCCCGAACGTGAGCGGCATGCTGGCGTGCCTGGCCGAGATGGTCCGCTCGCCGCGCATGGACCCCGAGGGAGTCGAGCAAGCGAAGGCCCTTGGCCTGCAGGCGATCGCCGCGGTCCGGGATGAACCGCAGCAACTGTGCATGCAGCATCTGCAGCGGATCAGCATGCCTGAACCCTTCAACCGTTCCGGCCTCGGCACTCCCGAAGGCATCCAGGCCCTGACGGCCGATGGACTGCGCGCTGCGTGGCATCGTCGCTGCACCCCGGGCGGCACCCTGATCGGGATCGCCGGCGACGTGGATCACGATGCCGCCTGCGCCGTGCTCGACCAGGCGCTTGCAGGCTGGACCGGATGCTCGACCACGATGGTCCCGGGGGCGTCGCCGCGCTCGATGCGCCATCTCGAGGTCATGCCGACCTCCCAGACCCACATGGCGCTCTCGCTCGATGCCCCGAGCGCCCGCGACGAGGATCGCCACGCCATGCGGCTCGCCGCACGCGTGCTCGGCGGTGGGTCGAGCAGCCGTCTCTTCGATGAGGTGCGCGAGCGGCGTGCGCTGTGCTACAGCGTGGGCGGTTCCTACTCCGCCGGCCGGGATCTGGGCCGGGTCACGATCTACGCCGGATCCCGCCCCGAGCGGGCGCAGGAAACGCTCGACTGCATCCTGCGCGAACTTGAGCGCATCGAGCACGGCATCGATGCCGACGAACTCGAGCGTGCACGCCTCGGCATCCTCAGCCGATTGGTCATGAGCGAAGAGAGCACCTCGGCACGCGCCATGGCTCTGGCGAGCGACTGGTTCACCTACGGTCGGCTGCGCACGCTCGATGAACTGACCACCGACCTGCGCGCTGTGAGCCTTGATCAGGTCAATGCCCTGCTGGCCCGCCGTTGCGGCGCCTCATGGCGCGAGGGTCTCTGCCGGGCGATCGTCTCGCCGGCCGATCTGGCGTAGGGCACGGCTATACTCCCTGACCATGTTTGAAGGACTTGCGCTCCAGCCCGGCACGCGCGTGCGCGTGATGCAGCAGATGCCCCAGGTCGCCCAGGTGTGGACCACCGCGGTCACGGGTGTCGTGGTTCGCTGGCGCCAGGCCAAGACGGGCTCGTGGTTCGCGCATGCGCACCAAGATCGTCTCTGGCTCGATCGCCTTGAGTTGCGCAAGGATGACGGCGAGCTCGTCACCCTGAACCTCGACCGCTACTCGGTCATCGACGCAGCCTGAGCACCGACGTCCATTCGGCCAAGAGCACCCGATGGTCGGGTGGCGATGATCGTGTCACAGCGCCACCACCCATCAGGGCTTGGGCGTTTCGTACTTGCGTCGGTACTTCTCGAGCATCCGGGTCTGGTGATTGGACAGGTCGAGCCGTCGGCCATCGATCCAGGCCGCCTCGACCGGCGTGCGCACGTCCAGCGGATCGCCGCTGCACAGGATCACGCTCGCACGCATGCCGGGCACGATCGAACCGAGCTGGTCACCCACGCCGGCGATGGTGGCCGCATCCCGCGTGATGGCCGCCACGGCCCGGTCATGCGACAAGCCATGGGCAACCGCCGTCGCAGCATGGTGCGGAAGGTTGCGGTCATTGCTCGGTTCATCACCGGTCGCGATCGAGAAACGGATGCCCGCCTCGGCCAGGCGCGCCGGCAGCGTGAAGGGCGCATCCCACGCTTCATGCGCCCACTGCGGCAGGCGATGGACCCCGACGATGATCACGGGCACATCGTGGGCGCGCAGGAGATCAGCCTGCTCGAGCGCGCCTGGGCCACCGACGATGACGGGCTTGAAGCCCTCGGCCACGGCCCACGTCACGGCACTGGCCACCTGGCCGGCGCTGCTGGCGTCGAGGTAGATCGGCGCCGCACCGGTGAGGACGGGTCGAAGCCGTTCGAAGCGCAGGTCATCGACCTGCGTCGAGCCGGCATCGCGCGCCTTGACGTAGGCCTTGGCGCGGGCGAAGAACTCCCGAACCTCGCGCAGTTCGCGGCCGATGCGTTTCTCCTGGTCGTCAGTCGTCGAACGCGTCCACCATTGCACGGTGGGTTCGGTTGCGGGCCAACGCACGATGACGCCGCTGGCCTTGCGGAGCACCAGGTCGTGCGTGTCCCATCCGTTGAGCCTGATCATGCTGGCCGTGCCGCTGACGCGACCACCCTGCGGGAAGACCAGCGCGCCCAGGATCCCATTGGCGCGCGCCACGGCCAGCAGATCGCTGTCTGGATTCACCGCGACCCACGCCTCGACCTCTGGGTGGAACTGGCCGACCTCGGTCCGGTCATCGGTCGAACGAACCTGCTGCACCTCGATCAGGCCCATGGTGGTGGCGCTCGAGATGAAGCCGGGCCACAGGTGGCGTCCTTGTCCATCGAACTGTTCCACGTCGTCCATCGGTGCCTGCGCACTCGGCACGATGCGTTCGATCCGGCCATCGACGCCGATCACGACCGCGGCATCAGGGATGACCTTGAACGACGGATCCATGGTGTGCACCGTGACGTTGCGGATGCACGTCAGCTGCGTGGGCGCGGGGCTCGGTGCCGTCGAATTCTGCGCCGCCGCTGCCGAGCAGAGCACCGTGGTCAGGATGAACGACTTCACTGGTCACCTCCACCGAACATGGTCATGGCTGCACCGCAGCCGCACTCACCGGACCGAACGGCGGCTGGGTCCTGGCCGCGTCGGTACATCTCCCAGAACGCCTCTTCGCGCGTGTCCAGCATGCGGGCCAGCAGCGTGGGCCCACGTCGCCGACCTCCTGCATCCGAATCGGGTTTCGATGGTGGCCGATCCAGGCCACCGCGTTCGAAGGCCGCTTCGAGCAACTGCGCCCGGAGCGCAGCGTCCTCGTCGCGGCGGGCACGGTCCATCGCTCGATCAAATCGCTTCACGCCCTCGATCCACGTCTGGTCGCAGAGCGCGTAGCTCGACAGTGGATCGGTGGTCCAGACGACCAGGTCCGCATCCTTGCCGACCTCAAGGCTGCCCGTGCGATGGCCGATGCCCAGCTGGATCGCAGGATTGATCGTCACGAACCTGAGCGCCTCGGCGGGTTCGAGTCCCCCGTAGCGGCAGGCCTTGGCGGCTTCCGTGTTCAGTCGCCGCGCCAGTTCATCGCTGTCGGAGTTGAAGCTCGTGAGCACGCCCTGGCCTGCCATGACGGCACCGTTGTGTGGGACGGCGTCCATGACTTCCATCTTGTAGGCCCACCAATCACTGAAGCTGCTCGCCCCCGCGCCGTGGCGAGCGATTCGGTCGGCGACCTTGTAGCCCTCCAGGATGTGCTGCAGCGTGGCGACCTTGAACCCCAGTTCATCGGCCAGATCCAGCAGCATCACGATCTCGTCCTGGCGGTACGAGTGGCAATGCACCACGCGCTCACCCGCGAGGATCTCACCAAGCACGGTGAGCTCATCGTCCACCTGCGGTGGCACGGTGCGCGCGCGTGTGGCACCCGGCAGCGCGTTCCAGCGTGCGAGCGCGGCGCGTTGCTCGGCTGCTGCGCGGAAGCGGTCGCGCATGTACGCCTCGACACCCATGCGGGTGTCGGGGTAGCGATCACGCGGCCGCACCACGTTCTCGCCCAGTGCGAACTTGATCCCCGGCTTGGCATCCGGAATCGGGAAGGCCGAGGCCGGCTCGCCCCACTTGAGCTTGACCACGCTGTTGCGGCCCCCGATCGGGTTGGCGCTTCCGTGCAGCTGGTTCGCCGCGGTCAAGCCGCCGGCAAGCTGTCGGTGCCAGTTGATGTCGGTGGGATCGATGACATCACCGATGCCCACTTCAGCCGTGCACGCCTGCGTCCATTCGTTGACCTCGCCGAGCACACCGGTGTGGCTGTGGCAATCGATCAGGCCGGGGGTGATGTGGCGACCGGCACAGTCGATCTCCAGCGTTCCGGCGGGCACGGTGAGTGCGCGGCCGATCGCCGCGAACTTGCCGCCGTCGATCAGCACGTCGCAGCCTTCGATGATGCCAACGGAAGCACTGGTCCAGACCGTCGCGTTTCGGAAGACCGTGCGCTGCATCGGTGCCGGCACACGGTCGCCCTGTCCGGTCCGTTCGAAGCGAACGCCTGCATCCCCGAACGGTGCTGTCTTGAGCAGCGCCAGGGCGGCAGGATGGCGCGAGTCCTTCCGGGTCGATGCTTCGGCGCCCGTCGAGGCTGCAGGTGCGGCGTCTGCTGCACCCGAAGCGGCCTCCGCCGGATCCTTCGCACCGCCCATGGTCGCGTCGGCACCATTGGCGGCGGGTACGGTCGAATCGGCGACCATCGTCCACACGGTGCGTTCACCGCGCGGGGTGACGGTCTCGATCCGGATCGCTGCACCGTCGGCCTCGCCCACGACCCGGATGCGTGCTGCGGCGTCGAGCGTGCCCACCGGTGCCACGAAGGCGATCGAGCGCTGGCCGAGTTCGACCTGGTCGGCCTTGGCGAACTCGGGCTTGGAGCCGGCCTCGGCACCTTCAAGCGGCGGCTTCATCAGGCTGATCGTGCCCTTCGTGAGGTCGATCGATCCGCGCACTGATCGGTTGCCGGCGGTCATCACGAATCCGCCATCGATGGGCAGCACCGGCTTCGGCTTGACGATCGACTGGCGCCCGGCGACCCACACCCTTCGCACCTGCGCGCCCTGTGCAGCCAGCGTGCCCTCCATGAGCACGATGTTGGCCATCGAGCCGGGTGCGATGCGCCCATGCGTCGCACCGAGTCCGAGCAACGACGCCGGTGTGGTGGTGAGGGCCGCGAGTGCGGCATCCGTCGAGAGGCCGTGCTCGACTGCGGTGCGCAGCCGGGCGTGCAGGTCACCGCGATCCTTGAGTCGATGCGTGGTGAGTGAAATCGTCACCCCCCGCTCGGCGAGCAGCGCCGGATTCATGGGCGAACACGACCACGTCCCGAGTTCGCGAAGTGAGATCTGGTCGGCACGACGAGGATTCGTGAGGTCAGGGGCCTTCGCGAAATCGAGCGGCACCACGAGCGGCAGGCGCGTGGCGACGACGGCGTCGAGCTCACGGAACTCAAGTCCGCTGGCGACGCACCAGCCGGTCCACCCAGCTTCGTCGAGCAGGCGCTTGGCGTGCATCACGGCGTGCTCATCGCTGCATTCCACGACGAAGGGCAGGGCGCGGGCGCCGGACCTGGGAAGGCACGGCTCCAGCGCCGTCAACGCTGCACTCGCGCGCGGTGGTTCTTGACCAGTCGGTTGCGTGGACCACGCCAGGGTCGCTTGCTGGAACCATGCAGCGTCACGCATGACTTGGCGCACAAGCGCGATCGCACCCATGCGCGAGGCCGGATAGGCCACGGCGCGCGGACTGTCGAAGGGTGGCTCCTGTCCTTCGGGCGGCGTGAAGCGGTCAAAGGCCGCACTCTGGCCCAGGTCATTCCCGAGCCACGTCACGTTCGTGTCCTCGACGGCCATCGTGAGCGCAGCACCGCTGCCACGCATCGCACCGGCCGACGGCCACGCTGCAGCGACGCAGAATCCCGCATCACGAAGACCATCGCGCGTCGATGCAGCCGGCAACTGCGCATCGCGCACCCGGACCTGCGGCGTGACGCGCGGGTTCCAGTGGGCATCGGCCTGCGATGCTGCGGCTCGGGCCTGGATGGTCGTGTCGATCGGCAGGTAGGGCTCGATGAAACCCGCGTACGCCGTCAAGCCCGTGCAGTCATGCGAGGTTGCACCTGCGGGGATCGGCGTCGAGGCCGTGGGACCGACCGCCACGATCCAGCCATCCTTCATCACGATCGTGGCGTCGTCGATCACCGTGCCGGGCTGCGTCACGACCGTGCAGTGCACGAGCGCATCGTGGCGCACATCGCTCACGCGCATGCCGTTGGGTGGCGCCACTTGGGCTTGGATGTTCAGCACCAGAAGCAGGGACGCGGCATCGCAGCAGGCAGTCAGCATCACGGCAGGATAGGCCTGACCGCCAGAGTTGCCGATTCGTGCTGATCGATGAACAGCGCCCGCTCACGGGCGGCACTGTTCGGCTGACCATCGTTCCGTGACGGTCAGTGGCTTGTGGAGGCCGCGTGGGCGGCGATCAATCCATCTCGTCGAGCATGCGCTCGATGGCCTTGTTCAGGACCACATCAGGGTCGTACGAACCCTGCTGGAGCTGTTCTTTGATCTTGGCGATCTTGGCCTGCCGCACATCAGGCATGGCGCGAAGCTGATCAAGGCGTCGATCATGCTCGGACGCCGGCGACGGATCATCGCCAGCCGGTGCCGGATCGCTGCAGCACGCCGTGGTCAGCCGCAGACCGTGGGTCGCGGCCGTTGAACCGCAGCACGAGGAGCGATCGGTGAACGCGGGGGCCGCGCTCAGGGTCGGGCTGAGGGCCGAGGTGCCGTCGTTTCGCAAGTCAATCGACATGGCAAACTCCAGGTAGACGGGCCTTGAGTCCTTCCTCGGCACCGCCCAAGGTTGTCGGGGACATCCATGGTGGCTGCGGCTGGATCACACACAACAGGATGTGTGAGCCGCAAAAGAGGGTATCGACACACGACCGCTTCGATCTTGAGGGATTCAACGCCACCAACGACGAATTTCGCGCGAAATCCCGACAAAAAGCGCTTATGATCCCGCTCCGCGCGTGCATCGCCACCGCCGCACGACCAGCAGAGTGTTATGGCCAATAAAACCACATTTTCACCCCTCTGGTTGACCTTGCTCCTCGGGTTCAGCCTGATCCCTGGCTGTGGCGGGCCAGAATCCACCGAGCCCAAGCCGGCCAACGCGGCTGAGTCAGGCAGCCTGCAGTGGGACGACGAGCTCCCCGAGCCCGCCGCTCCAAAGGCCAAGCAGGGCGCCAGTGCCACGACTCGCTTGCCTCCCAAGCGATTTGCTCCACAAGCCAAAGCCGGAGCCGAGGCCGGAGCCAGCGCCTCCGTCACTGGTGCAGGGGGTGAATCGTCCGCTGCGCCACCAGCTCAGGCTTCACCCTCCACACGTCGCACCACGCCCGCCGTCGACGCCTCGACGCGAGCTGCGGACCAAGCCACGCCCGCCAACCCATCATCTGACGAGGATCTTGCTCCAGAGCCGATCGTGCCCGACGCCCCAAGGACAGCTCGTTCAAGCACGACGTCTGATCTTGATCCAGATGGTGACGGCGAGGCGTGGGGCATCGTGCTCCAGACCTTCTCGCAGGATGACCATGCGGCGCGCGCGCAATCGGCGCTCAAGTCCATCCGTTCGCGATGGCCGCAACTGGAGGGCGCCTACGTGCGTCAGGTCGGTGGTGGCAGCGCGGTCCTCATGGGAACGTTCTCCGGGCCGGCGGATCCTCGCGCCAAGCAGCAACTCGAGCAGGTCAAGCAGATCGTCGATGGTCGCGCTCGGCCCTTCGCGCTCGCCATGCTCACGCGCTTCGAGGCCAATCCGGGCGCCATGGGCCAGTTCGACATCCGCCGTGCGCGCGAGCGATTCCCGAACCAGAATCCCCTGTATTCGGTGCAGGTCGCCGTGTGGAGCGACCTGGGTTCAGGCGAACTCTCGCTTGCCGAGGTCAAGCAGCGCGCCGAGAGCTACTGCAAGCAGCTGCGCACGCGCGGCATCGAGGCCTACGTCTTCCACGATGGCGGCACGAAGACCAGCAGCGTGTGCGTGGGCGTCTTCGGCAAGGACGCGTACGACCCCAGGAGCACGCTCTACTCGGCCGAGGTCGAAGCCGTGCTTCGTCGCTTTCCCAAGCACTTGGTGAACGGCGAGCCCTTGATGCTGCCGTACGACAAGAGCGACCCGAGCAAGCTCCGCGCACAGCCTCCAACGCTCGTCGAGGTTCCAAAGTGAGCAAGGCTTCGCGGCCGGGCAAGGCTGCACCGCGTCGGCGCGCCGAATCAACCCCCGAGCCACCACCGCCAGGTGGTGACGGCGTGCTGTCCGCGCTCGCGCGCGTGGCGATCGACGATGGCCTGCTTGGCCAGAAGGTCGCTCAGCGCCGGCTCGCGCAGGCCCTTGGTTCCGGCCGGCCGCACCATGCGTGGATCGTGTCCGGTCCGATGGGCGTGGGCAAGTGCACGCTTGCGGTGCGGTTCGCGGCGCTGCTGGTTGACCCTGCCTCGACGCCCGAGTGCCTCCGATCGTTGACGCCCCCGTGCGACTCCCGCAGCGCGGAACTCCTGCGCCAGGGCACGCACCCCGATGTGCACCTGATCCGCAAGGAACTCGCCGCCACCAGCGCCGACCGTGAACTGCGCGATCGCAAGCAGCTCAACATCCCCATCGGTCTCCTGCGCGAGCAGATGATCGGTGGCACCTCGGGCGACGGTCATGCGCACGAGTCACGCGTCTCGCACTCGTCGGTGCTCGGCGCGGGGAAGGTCTTCATCATCGACGAGGCCGAGCTGCTCGATGCCGATGGACAGAACGCGTTGCTGAAGACCCTCGAGGAACCGCCGCCGCACACGACGATCATCCTGGTGGCCTCGCACGAGGATCGGCTCCTGCCGACGATCCGCAGCCGCTGCCAGCGCGTGCCGTGCGGTCCACTCGATCCCGCATCCATGCAGGCGTGGGTCGATCGTCGGCTTGATCCGTCGACGCCCGCACTCGACTGGGTCATCCGCTTCGCCGCCGGCTGCCCGGGCTTGGCGCTCGAGGCCATCGAGCATGGCCTGCATGCGTGGAATGAGCAGCTTCAGGCGATGGTCACGGATCTTGAGCGCGGCGCGGTCGGTCCTGCCATGGCCGAGGCGATGTCCGAACTCGTGTCAGCGTTCGCCGAGCGGGCGGTGAAAGCCAATCCTGATGCCAGCAAGGACGCCGCCAACCGCAAGGCGCTCGGCCTGCTGATGGCCGTGCTCGGGCGCATCGTGCACGAACGGCTGCGTGCGGCATCGCTCGCCGGATCCACGGATCGTGTCGATGCCTTGGCGGCTTGCGTGGATGCACTCGTCGATGCCGAGCGTTCGGTGTCGAGCAACGTGAATCAGAAGCTCGTGCTGGCGAACCTGGTCGCACAGTGCGCTCCACTCCTCTCGCTGCGAGGCGGGTGAGGCAGGACGCACCATGCCAAGCCCATCACCGACGACAGAAGGGCTGGCACCGACGACCGTGCCGACAGGTGGGCCATCCGAGAACCACCCATGAGCGGCCAGCTGGAAATCGAACGCGCGTGGCTCCTGCGCGGCGAGCCTGAGCTGCCTGCCGAGCGCACCTCCATCCGGATCGAACAGGGTTACCTGCTTGGCCCCGATGGCGAGCGCCACGGTGCACGGCTGCGCCGCGCGGTCGATGCCGCCGGCATCGTCCGGCACACCATGACCCGCAAGTCAGGCACCGGCCTCGTGCGCCATGAAGAAGAGCGCACGCTCGATGCAACGGCCTTCGAGGAACTCTGGCCACAGACGCTCGGACGTCGCCTGAGCAAGGTCCGTCATGTCGTGGCGCACGGCTCGCTTCGCTGGGAAGTCGATGGATTCGTCGGGATCGACCTGTGGATGGCCGAGGTCGAGCTCCCGAGCGTGGACGCCGTGGCCGAACCTCCGCCATGGCTCGCTCCATGGATCCTGCGCGAGGTCACCGAGGATCCGCGCTACCGCAACAGCGCGCTGGCCTTGCGAGGCTTGCCGCAGTAGGTGTCGGCACGGTTATCCGGGGCGCTTCTTCCACAATCGGCGATGCCCCCGACACGCGCGAGCCACTACCATTCGCGACCCACGGAGCACCCATGGCCACTTTCCGCTGCACCATCGTCACCCCGTCCGACTCGCTGCTCGACGAGCAGGTCACCTACGCCACCTTCCAGGCCTGGGATGGCCAGAAGGGCGTGGCACCAGGGGCGAGTGCCTTCCTGGCCAAGCTCGGCACGGGCGCTGCGCGACTTGATCTGGCCAGCGGCCAGTCTCGATGGTTCGTGATCGACGGTGGCTTCGCGCAGATGCAGGGCGATGCCCTCACGCTGCTCGTCGATGGTGCCGAGGATGCGGGTTCGATCGATGCCGGCAAGGCCCAGACCGACCTGGTCGAGGCCAACGCCCGCGCGAGCGCCGCCAACCCGACGCCGCTCAGCCTTGAGCAGCGTGAACAGATCGAACGCGCGCAGCGCCGCGCCGCGGTTCGTGTCGCTCTGGCCGGTCGAGGCTCGTGAGCGAGCACGACACCGAGTCCACGGCGGCACGCGAGGTGCCGTGCGCCGACCTGCCGCTGCCCCAGCGCGTCGAGGCCGTGCTCCTTGCAGCCGATCGACCGATGGCCGATGGACGCATTGCGGATGTCCTTGGTCTGGAGCTTGGCGCACCGCAGGTTCGCGCAGCGATCGATGAACTCAACGCAGGCTACGAAGCGACCGGTCGGACCTTCCGCATCGAACAGGTTGCCGGTGGCCGGCAGGTCATGACGATCTCGGCGCTCGGCCCGGTGGTGGCCCGGCTCCGCGGTGAACGGGCGCAGGCCCGACTAACGCAGGCGGCTTTGGAAACCCTGGCGGTCGTGGCGTATCGACAGCCGATCCTTCGCGCCGACATCGAGGCGATCCGTGGCGTGGCCTGCGGTGAAGTGCTGCGCAGCCTGATGGAGCGTCGCATGGTCCGCATCGTTGGCCGCAGCGAGGAGATCGGCCGTCCCATGCTCTACGGGACGACGAGTGAGTTCCTGCGCACCTTCGGCATCGCGTCGATCAGCGACCTGCCGCAGGCCAAGGACCTGAAGGCTCCCTGACGTTCGCGGCAAAAACGAACCCGCGGCACTCGTGGGGAGCGCCGCGGGGTCGCGTGGGTAGATGTCACCGCTCCCTCCGCGGTGACAGGAAGAAAGAGTCTGTTAGCGGCGACGACGGCCGCCGAGGAGACCTGCTGCCCCGGCCAGCGCCACCGCGCCAGGCGCAGGCACTGAGACCGAGAACGCTCCGCTGAAGCTGGATTCCATGCCCGCCGAGATCGAGAGGCGCAGGCGCATGCCCACGCCATTCGTGACCGAGCCAGCCGAGCCGTTGAACGACTGCGGGGCGAAACTGGCGAGCGAGAATGGATTGACGGTCTGGGTCGAGGTGATCACGCCACCGACCTGCGAGCCATTGACCAGGCCGGCCCACACCGGAGCGCCAGCGGTCGAGCCCAGCGAACCCGGGTTGAACGAGAAGTTCACGCCCTGGCCACCGGCTGAACCCGCATAGGTCGCACCTGCACCCATCGAGCCCGCCATCAGCACGCTGAGGTCGAGCACGAGCGGCGTCGTGGCGTTGTTGTTCTTGATCGTGAAGCCGCCGGAGACGTAGGCGGTCTCGACGCCATTGACCACCGAGTAGCTGGTGATCAGGTTGCTCCACTGCACGAGCATGCCGTTGGCAGCCCAGAAGCCCGTGTGGGCGAAGCGGCCGTCACCGAGATCGGTGGCGTTGTTGCTGACGGTCTGCGCGGCTCCATTGGCCGACAGGTTGATGGTGGCGGCGTTGGCCGAGATCGCGGCCGAGGCTGCGGACGAAGCCAGCAGCGTGGCGGCGATGGCGGTGGTGATCGTGTTCTGTCCCATGTCTTTCTTCCCTCCTGATGTTGCCGGCTTGCCTTGGCGTGCCGGCCTCCCTTGGATCCCCTGTCGGAACGGTCCCGGGTGGCCTACCTCTTCCACCCTGCCTTCCCGAATGAACCGCATCGGCGGTCCACCCAGGAAGGACTTCGTGATCGTGGTGAGTCAGCGACGTCGGCGTGAGCCGACGCAGCCCGCAGCGCCGAGCAGGGCCAGCGCACCAGGTGCCGGCACATCCACGACGTTGAACAGGCTTGAGAACGAGACGCTGTCACCGGCGCTGAGCGTGAATCGGAACTGCAGGCCGATGGTCGTGTTGAGCGCCGGGCCCGTGGTGGGGTCAAACGACTCAGGGCCGACCTGGGCTGATCCGAATGCCGCGCCGCTGTAGCTGTAGGCCGAACTGCCGAGCGAACGGACCAGGTTGCCGTCGATGAAGGCTGAGTAGAAGCCGGCCGAGCCGCTGGTGCGGCCGATGGAGGCGACACCATCGCCGTTGGCATCGTTCAGCGTGCCAGCGAAGGCACCGTTCATCAGGCTCTGCGCGAATTGCACGGTGCTGTCCAGGGTGAAGTTCACCGTGAACGTCTGGGTCGAGCTCGCCGTGTTGGTGATCGAGAACGTGCCGTTGATGAACGGATCTGGATCGATCAGCGCATCCCACTCGAGGTAGCCGGCGGAAACCGCGGCAAAGCCCCCGGTGTGATAGATGTTGTTGCCCAGATAGGTCATCGAGCCCAACGAGCTGGCCTGGCCGCTCATGGTCTCGTTCCCGCCAGTGAAGGTGACCTCGAAGCCTGGCCCGAAGTTCAGGCCGGCGTGCGCGGCCGTGCTGATGAGTACCGCACCAACGGCGCCGTACAGGCAAGTCTTGGACAGCATGACAACCCTCTCCCTCCGCGCCAGATGGCGGCGGACTCTCACAACCCAGTCTGTTGGTCGTCGCGCAAGCGCGAGTCCCTCCGTGACGCATCCCTCCAGATGCGGCCGGAACATCTCCGGCATCACACTCATACGATTCGGCCGGGCGGCTGGAAGCACGAAGCCGGAAGTTTTTGTTCAAGGTGGCCTTGGTCCAATAGGAACCACCATCAGGACCGCCGGCTGCGCCATCGCCCGAGTGGTGCACCGTTCCCTGATTCGGTCGCATCGACCATGGGAATCCTGATGCCGCCGGCGCTCACGTGGAGTCTGGGATTTAGCCTCGGATTTCGCCCGTGGTCTCGCCCATGGTCTCGCGCCCCCGCAGCACGGCGGAAACGTGTTCGCGTTCGGGGGTCATCCAATCCCCGATCGCCGCCCGCATGGATGCAAACGTCGTGGCCGTTCGCACCGCTTCCTTGAGGGGTTTGATGTGGCCCATCGTCCGGCCGTACCAGGCGATGCCCTGGTTGAGCCGCTTGACCCCGTACCAAGGCTTGGCGAACCGTTCCATGAGATCGATGTGCCGAAGGATCGCCCGGCACTTGTCGTTGAAGGAGAGGTCGGGGCCCACGGAGCCTGTGGCCAGATGTTCGGCTGCTCGGCGGAACATCCATGGGGTTCTGAGCGCGGCACGTGCAATCATGACCCCTGCGCACCCTGATCGATCGATGAGCGCCTTGGCGTGCTCGGGCTCGACCACGTCGCCGTTGCCGATGATGGGGATCGAGGGGACCGCCTCGACCACCCGGCCGATCGCATCCCAATCCGCCTGACCACTGAAGAACTGCACGGTGTACCGCCCGTGCACCGTGACGGCCGCAATGCCGGCGTCGGCCAGGCGACGAGCCAGATCAGGAGCCACCATGTGTTCTGGATCCCAGCCCAGTCGCATCTTGGCGGTCACCGGCACGCGTCCATGGCTGGCGCGTTCGACCGCCTTCACGATGCGCTCGGCCAGGAGTGCGGTCGCTGGGCAGTCGCGCAGCAGCAGGCTTCCACCGTTCTTCTTGGCAACCTTGTCGACCGGGCAGCCCATGTTGATGTCGATGACTTGAGCGCCATGCTCGATCGCCCAGATCGCCGCGTCGGGCAGTGGGTCATCGCCGTTGCCGTAGAGCTGCATGCCGCAGGGCCTGTCGAGTTCGTTGGTGGCCGCAAGTTCAAGCGAACGCTCGGAGCCGCGAAGCAGGGCGTGGGCATTGAGCAGATCGGTGTAGGCGATGCCGACGCCGCCGAGCTCGCGACAGAGGATGCGAAACGGCAGGTCCGTGTAGCCCGCGATCGGGGCGAGCAGCAGGTTGCTCTGGAGTTCGACAGGTCCGATGCGCAGCACGCGGTGATGCTAGAGCGGCGCCAGCCGGAGCCCTCCGTTCAGGGATGCCTGATCGCTGAGGATGCTCGGCGTCGCTATCGTGCGTGCATGCGCAAGGCACGGATCGTGTGGGCGGTTGCCGCGGTAGCGGCTTTGGGGGGAGCGAGCGCGCAGGCACCTGATCCGGTGCCCGTGCCTGGCGCGACCATGGGCAGCGTGAGCGTGCGTGTGGGCGAGCAGTCGCTCACCATGCCCTACCGATTGATGGAGCCCAGCGAGGCGGATCCCGGCGAGACCTTTCCCTTGGTGGTGTTCCTGCATGGTTCAGGCGAACGAGGCACTGATGGCGACGCGGCGCTGAAGTACATCGGCCCCGCGCTTGCCACGCGCGAGATGCGCACGAAGCACCCGTGCTACGTGCTGGCCGTGCAGTGCCCGCGTGATCGGACGTGGGTCGAACCGGGGCCGCGAAGCATGAATCCCACGATGGCCGAACAACCGAGCATGACCATCCGCGGCGTGATGGCGGCGATGGATCGAATCATCAAGGACAAGCCGGTCGATCGGCATCGCATCTACCTGACCGGGCTTTCGCTTGGCGGCTACGGTGCGTGGGACCTGGCGATGCGAAGGCCCGACATGTTCGCTGCGGTCGTGCCCATCTGCGGTGGTGGCGATCCCTTGAAGGCTGCGCTCCTGAAGGACATGCCGATCCAGGTCTGGCACGGCAGCTTGGACAGCTCGGTACCGGTGGCGCGAAGCCGGGACATGGTTGCGGCGCTGAAGGATGCAGGCGCCAAGGTCGACTACCGCGAAATCAAGGATGGCGGCCACGAAGCGTGGATACCGGCCTACCTGCCCGATGCGGCGATTGCCTTCATGTTCAGGCAGGTGCGCGAGACCACCGTGCCTTCACCGAGCGATGCGACCTCACCAAAGGGCGAAGATCAAGGCAAGCCGTGAATGGTGGCGTGCGGACGCAGTCCACGCGATGAGTTGCCCGAATCACGGCGGAACAACACAGGAGCGACGGCTGAACGACGGCCGTACGACGGCTGATTGATGTTTGGTCGACCCCTAGTCGACCGTTGGTCGACGACTGCTCAGCGGCGGAACAACCGCTGTGCGATGCCTAGGCGACAGTTCGTGACGCTCGTTGGGCGTGGCCCTTCAGGTGAGCGCGTGGCTCAATGAGCTCGCTGCGGCACGCGGGTTCGTGACGATTGATTGAGAACGTGCCACAAGAAGGTTCGCCCTGACGTGGGGTGATGCTGCTGCAAGAGCGAGTGCATGGCCTTGACATCGCTGCCGGCGCGGTGGGCGCTGCCGGGATCGATGCCGAAGTGCGCCAGCAGTGATTGCAGACGGCGATTCGGGGCGCCGATCGAGCGCCAATCAAAGCCCCAGCAGCTGCAGCACCATGGCAGGTGCAGGGTCCAAGACCAGAGCCGGCCCATCATGGCACGATCGAACGTGATGTTGTGGGCGACGATCGCGGCGCACGGTTCGAGAAGCGCCCGACAGGCTGACTCATCCAGCGAGTGACCGCGCACCGCTTGCATGCTGATGCCGTGCACGGCCAGTGCGCCCGCGCTGATCGGAACGCGCGGTTCACGCAGGCCCCGATAGTGCCCATGGAGCCTTGTGAAGCGACCGGACTCGGGTTCGATCGAGATGACCGCGAGCGCAAGTTCGATGACTTCATCGTGACGCGCGGCGCCGGTTGTTTCGGTATCCAGGAGAGCGATGTTCACGGTGGGCAGGGTCCGATGCTAGGCTTGGCGCCCCGAAGGGCTGGGCGATCACCGCCATGTTGCCAACGCCGAGGACACGTCGAGGAAAGGACACCAGGTACGGATCATGAACAAGTGGTTCTATGCGAAGGATGGTCAGGCGATCGGCCCGCTCAGCACGCCGGAGATGCATGAGTTGATCGGCCAAGGTGCCTGCACCCGGACCACCTTGGTCTGGACGCGTGGCATGCGGGATTGGCTGCCGGCGTGCATGGCTGCATGGATGTGGGAGGAACGCTCCGAGCGTCGTGATGTGACGGCCGTGGCAGATGGAGCCTCACACCCAGCCCACGGCGAGGCAGGCGTCGCAACCATGGTCGCCGCTGACGAGGCCCCGGCCGTGCCGACCGAGCCACGAGCTGACCAGCGCTTGCCGTCGAGCCCCACCGCGACGCTGACCGACGGTGTGCCGGGTCAGCCAACCGAAGCCCCGGACGCAGGCGTGGTGGGCATGGTCCGCAAGCTCTTCGGACTGGGCTGAAGTGTTTCGGTGACCACGCCAAGGGCGTTCGCGCTGCGCTCGCAGCAGTAGATGCGCCCGCGGCGGCGACCCGTGACTTCACGCAGGATGCCAGCGCTGATGCAGCGTTCGACAAGGTCGTTGGCCGCCGCAAACGTGATGCCCAGGGTTCGCTCGACCTGACGGACATCGGTGATCGGGGAGCCCATCAGATGCAGGACCAATTCCCGCGGATGACGCGGTGCCCGCATGGCATCGGCAAGAGCGAGCACGTCGGCTCGTGCTTGTTCAAGAGCCACGAACTGCTGCATGGCGCGGTCGCATGCTCGCACAACCGTGCGCCAGATGTGTGCTGACCATGCCGGCACCGAGCCGCTGGCCGCAAGGTCGTGGCGGCACTGGCGGTGGGCCTCGGCATCGACCGAACCGTGCAGATCGAGGAAGCTGCAGGGCATGCCCGCGCCGCCGCAGAGCCAGGCAGCTGCCGCGGACCACGCCAGCTCGCTGTTGCCGTCAGGAAGCGGTGCCGTGGATTCGACGGCCCAGATGAACCATGCAGCACCCACGAGTGCTTGATCCAGCGAACCGGGCACGTCCGACACGGTGCGGTCGATCGATGCACCCAACCTGAGGACGTCGCGTGGTGATGGTGCAAGGCACGGTGTGCCGTCGGCATCGCGTGGGAGCGCAGCGCTCGGAAGTTCCGTAGACCGAGGCTTGCCCGCCTGTCGCTGGCCCACCCAGAGGGCGCGGTGCGCCTGGACCAGGCTGCCCATGCTGGGTCGCCCAACAGCCATGACTGGCGCGGCAGGGTGCCAAAGGGCCAATCGTGCCGACAGGTCCTGAAGTGGATCAACACACGGGATGGCCGTGCTGATCCCCAATGACCAGACCGCAGCATGCTCGAGTCGGACGACGTCCACGGCCGGTGCGCGTTGGGCGGCGAGGCTGCACCGCCCGAGGGCACAGGCCGCATCGACCAGCTCGCGACAGGACCCACCCACGTCAGGGATTGACCAGAGGGTCAAATCCGGGTCAAAGCGACAGGCGGGGACGGGATAGCGCCGTCGATCGGTGATGCGGCCATGCATGGCCTGATGATAGATAGTTTCAATAACACAAACAGGGCAGCAATGAGCCACACAAAACCAGCATCCACTGTTCCGGCCCTACGCCCTCAGACCGGGCATGCACCCCATCGCGACAGGATGATCCCCAGATCGGGCCCGTCGACGACCCCCGACCCATCGAGGTCGGCCGAGGGGTCGGGAAACTCCCACTTCACGAGCAGGATGCCGAGGTCGGCGTTGTCGACAACCTGATCCCCGTTGAGGTCACCCTGGCACGCCGAACTGGTGGCATCGCACCCGTTCACCGCGCCTGGCGTGTCATCCCCGCCGACGATGGCATCGCTGCCGCGGACCCACCCGCCGCTCCGGCAGCGCAGGATGTGCATGGCTTGGGCGTCCTTCTCAGGGCCGACGACCGTGGCGTAGCCGCACTCGGCGCCAGCAGTGGGAGGTGTGGCACCTGTCCCAATGGTGACGGCATCGACGATTTCGATGAAGGCACCCTGGTCGAGCGTGCAGTCGTCGTTGGCATCGAGATCCGCACCATTGCTGGCCGTCAGCCCGCGCAGCAGCATGTGGGTCACGTTGTCGCCGTTCTCGAAGTTGAGGCTCGTGACGATGTCGGGCGTGGCAGCCGTCATGCTGGATTCACCGATCAGGAGATAGCCATCCGACGGAATGGTCTTGCCGGCGAGGTTGACGAAGACCTCGATCACGCCGCTGCCCTGGGCAGCCGTGCCGTCGCCGATCACGACGAACCAGAGACCATCAAGCGGCGCGCCGGGCGGACCCTTGAGCTCGACGTACTCATCGTTGTCGGCACCGGGCTGATCGATGCGAATCTCGTTGACGCAGATGGTGCCGTTGTCCTCGGCGGCGAATGAGGTGCGGATGCACATGGCGGGAGCGAACGCAAGACCACACACGGCAGCACGCATGAGCAGAGCGAGCGACGAAGGCAGCGAAGGAAGCACGTTGGACATGATGGATCCCCAAAGATCGGTGAGCGAAGCATGCAGCGACAGGAGCGGCACGATGCAAGCCAACCTACGACCTCATCACGGCCTGTCCTGAAAAGCCGACCGAAGTTCGGTGCAGGATGCGCAGATTCTTGAGTGGGTTCATGAACCCGCCACGATGCCCGACGTGAACCATTGATGAAGCGTGTCGCGTACGGGAGTCGGAACCGCGAGATCACGACTCGCTCGGTCAGGACCAACGGGATCATGAGCCATCCAGCCATGCGGCACCACATCCTGTGGTCGTGGTCCGATCGATCACCACGCACCGAGGAAGTTCGGTGGCGATGACTCGCTAGCGCAGCAGTTCCGCGTCTTCGATGCGGTAGAGCCCCAGGACCAGACCGCCCAACGCGAAGGGCTGGAGCACCAGTCGCCCACGCAGCGTTCCGAAGCGGATCTGGTGCTGCAGCGAGAAGTCGATCGGAGTGCGTGTTTTCACCAAGGCCGAGTCGTACGGCGTGGGCGGCAGGCCGATGCAGCAGCCGTCCCAGCGGTTCAGCATGAGCACCAGTTCATCGGTCGACGGTGCGATGATGGCGGGCGCGTAGTAGCCGCTCAGTTCGATCCACGTTCCGCCGAGCAGTTCAAGCGTTCGAGGCATGGCGTCAATCGTGCCGTCGCCGCGCACATGCCCACTGGCCTGGCCGAGCAGTTCCCACGAGACCCGGAATGGTTGCCGCTCGGTTCCTGCGCCGGGCGGCATGGTTGCAGCGGGGGGAGCAGCGGACGTGCCCGCACCGATTCCAGCCCCGGAGTCGTGAACAGACTGGAGCGGCACGGAGCCATCGGTTGCACCATCAGTTCGATGACGTTGCGGCGCTGTGCCGCTCACCTCGTCCTTGCGCGCTTGGTCGAGCAGGTCCCACGGCGGAGCGTCGCACGATTCGGGCGCGGTCGATCCCGGATCACGCAACGACCACAACGCTGCGACCAGCAGCAGCGCCAGCAACGACCAGAGGATCCTCATGGGCCGAAGACCTGGCGCAGGATCGCATCCTTCACGCTGCGCATGGGAACCTGTGCATCGAGCCGATCATCGTCGCAGAGCAGGATCGGTTCGAGACCACGTGCCACGCTGCTGCGGCCGTGCGATCCGCGAACGATCGAAGGATCCAGTGGGACCACATCGAGCAGGTTGCGCATGCCGAGTTTGCGGAGCGCGAGCTTTCCGGCGGTGCGCAGGCCCAGAAGCGGTCGCGTGGGATCCATGAAGAGTTCGCACGGGTCGTAGCCAGGCTTGCGATGGATGTCGACGGTTCGCGCGAAGTCGGGCGCGAGCGCATCGTCGAGCCACCAGGGATACGCGAACCACGCGTCGTGCTCGGCGATGCAGACGAGGTCGCCGCTGCGCGCGTGGCCGATCCCAAGCGAATCCTGCGCCGAGCGGTCGAGCACGGACTCCACCCCCGGCACACGCTCAAGCAGGTGCGCCACCTGTCCAAGGTCCCGTGCGTGACGCACGTACACATGGGCAACCTGGTGGTCACAGACCGCGAAGGCTTCGCTCTGGCCCGCATCGAGGAGTTCCGTGCCGCGCTCGTCACGCAGCGACAGCAGATCGGCCGCACGGAGTTCGCGGTTGAGGCAGACGGCCCGGCTGACCGGGGCGATGCCGTACTCACTGACGACCATGACTCGCACGCCACGCGCCGCGAAGAACCCGTGGAGCACATCGACGACGCGGTCGATCTCGCGGAGTTCTTGCTGTGCTTCGCGCGTGCCCGGACCATGCTTCTGCAGGACGTAATCCAGGTGCGGCAGATAGACCGTGTGGAGAGTCGGCGCAAAGCGCTCCTCGACCTGCATCGCGGCGCGTGCGATCCAGTCGGTGCTCTGGATGCCGGCCTTCGGGCCCCAGAAGTTGAAGAGCGGAAAGCGGCCGAGTTCGCCTTGGAGCGTGTCGCGCAGCCCAGCAGGATCGGTCCACACGTCAGGGATCTTCCGTCCATCCGCCGGGTACTGCGGGCGTGGAGTGATCGTCACGTCGGTTGAGCCGTGCATGGCGTACCACCAGAACGAGTTGGCGCTGGTGAACGCACCGTCGCGCGCCCGCGCCTCGTCCCACACACGCGGTGCCTCGACCAGTGCGGCCGATTGCTTCCAGAAGTGGACCTCGTTCAGGGATCGGTCGAACCAGCCATTGCCCACGATTCCGTGTGCCGATGGATCGACGCCGGTGAGCATCGTGGCCTGCGCCGAGCACGTGACCGCTGGCAGCGGCGCGACCATCGTGCGCACGCCGCCCACGCTTCTGGCGAAGTCGCGCAGTTTGGGCGCGCCTGATCCGAGCAGCCCGGGCGAAAGGCCGACGACATTGAGGACCGCAACGCGCTGCATCAGGACCCCGCGACGCGGCGCTGCGCGGTGCGCGTGATCCACCAGCAACCGAGCGCGACGACGGAGAGTCCCGGGGCACCGAGCACGCTGAGCGTGCTGGCATCGAGCAGGCAGAACGCGGCGATCCACGCAGCCACGCCGCCGGCGATGCGGGTGGGGTGGCTTCGCATGGCGCGCTCGGCGTGCAGGCTCTTCACCAGGAAGATCCCGCCACAGAAGAGGGCCATCGGCAGAGCGACGATGGTCATCACCTGCAGCATGCCTCGTGCGCCACCGGCCACGACGGGGCTGAAGGCCCACGGGACGAGGATGGCTGCCACAAGCAGCGCGCGCACCCACCATCGTGCGGGTTGCGGCGCGGTCGCGACGGCATCGTCGTTCGATGCGGCTTCATCACGCGCCACGAGCGACACAGCGACCGTGGATGCGAAGGCCACGAGCCCCGGGAAGAGCACGAGCCCCCATGCGCTGACCGATGAGCCGTTGTACTGCATGCCGGACACGCTCATCACCGACAGCGTGGCGCACCAGTAGGCCAGCGCGCGGCAAAGACCCATCAGCACCACGCTGCCACGCCATGCCCGGTGCGTGAGCGAGTACGCCACGATGGCGGCCACGAGCAGCAGCACGGCCTCGAAGCCCCACGGCGTGCGAAGCTCGGCGTGACGCCAGTGATCCAGCCAGTTCCAGAGGATCGCACCCACGCCGACGACGGTCCACGCCTCGCCCAGCCACTGGATCGCGTTGCGCCGCCCACGCGAGAAGCTGCCGAAGGCAAGGCCGACGGCGATCGCGGCAAGTCCCGGGATCGGGAACGAACCACCACCGACGAGCCACACGCCGGCTGAGACGAGCGATGCAGCCACGAGGATCGCCGGGCGCAAGCCGATGCGACCACTGGGAAGCGGGCGGGTCGGTCGCTCGTGCGCATCGACGTCACGATCCAAGAGATCGTTGAGCACCATGCCGAAGAGGTAGAGCAGGCAGAGGCCCGCGACGACACCCACATGTCGCGGCATCCAGTCGACGAACCGTTCCATCGTCGCCTGCCCGGCGAGCAGGTGCGCCACCCAAAGACCGACCATGGCGTTGGTTGCCACGGTCAGTACGTTGGAAATGCGCGTGAGCTCGAGCCACGCCCAGACGCCATGCTGCGGCAGCGGTGCGGCCAGTGGTGCAGGATCGGCAGCCACTGCCCGACTGGGCGGCTCGCTCGCGGTGGGTGCTTGATGAACACTCTCGCTGCGGCGGCTCGGCATGCCATGCAGGGCGATGACCGGCTCACGGCCGCTCGTGTCGCTCGGTTCCACGCGACGGAAGGCGGGTGCCTGAGGACTGGACACGGTCTCTGAAACGGCTGTGGACGGAGCTGCATCGATGACCTCGGTCGGTGGCTCCATCACAGGCGCGATGGCAGGCTCATCCTCGAGGTCGGCGATGGAGGACGCTGAGCCATCGGCCGCACCGTTGGCTGGCGTCCCCATTCCATCGTGCTGTTCGGCGGGCGCGTCGGCAGCCGAAGCATCGATCTCAGACGGAGTCTCGCGTGCGTCGAGCGTCTCAGCACGGTCGTTGTCATGGATCGTTGTGGGATCGAGAGCGAGGAGCGCTGGCGCAGCGTCGTCCGCTCGTGCAGCGTCTTCCGTCGGCGCGGTGTGTTCGGTCGCTGCATCGACTTCGCTCGCTGCGGCGTCTTCCGTCGTCGGTGCGACCTCGGACCGGTCGATCGTCTCGGGCTTGGGTTCGACCGACTCCCAGGCATCGATGGTCTCGACCGCTCGTGGTGCCGTCAGCGACGGATCCTCGTCGCCCCACGCCGCAAGCGTCTGGCCCGGCTGCGGTGCGACGTGCTCGTGCATCGGCAGCTCGGGCACGCTGTCGATCGACGGTGGATCGATGCCTTCGAGGTCGGCCGCCACGATGTGGTCAAAGAGGCCGGGCTGCTCCTCATCCTGCTTGCGTCGAGTGCGATCTCCGTTCGCCATGCCGGGAGCCTACCGCGCACGACGGGGTTCCCCGTGGTTCGATCCGTGCCTGGTCCAGTCAGCCGACGAGCCCGCACTCCACCATGCGCTCGCGGGCCCAGCGAAGTTCCTGCGAGATCCCATCCGCCAGTGAGGCCATGCGATGGTCCATGGGCAGGGCGCCCCAGGCGTAGGTCTCGACCTCGAAGTCCGTGACGCCGTCCTCGGGGCGGATGGCGGCCAGGCAGGACACGACATCCGCCTGCGTGGTTCCGAGCACGCCCCCCTGGCCGATGCGATCGGCGAACAGCGGCACATGGAAGTGCGTGCGCCAGAGTCCGTCGGGCGCGTGGTCGAAGGCGCGGTCGAGATCGGTGTAGAGGTGCCGTTCACCGGCACCGTCGAGCACGCAGGTCTGGTGCAGGTAGACCGGCTCATCGAAGTGCCGCAGGGCGCGGAACGCCCGATCGCTTGATGGACACTCGATCGCGCTCGAGAGCTGCACCTTGCCGACGCGGATCCCGGCATCGCGATACGCCTGCAGCACATTGGCTTGATCCTCGAACATGACGGCGGCGTGGCAGGTGTCGTGGCAGACGCGGATGTACCGGCGCAGGTCTGGTTCTCCGGCTCGCTGACGCAGCACCTGGTCGAAGAATCCCGTCACATCGCGCGAGGTATCCAGCATGCAGCCAGGCTCGGGCTCAAGATCCAGATGGATGCAACGGCCCGTCCGCTCCTCGATCCGTGCGGCGTGCCGGGCGAACTGCTCAAGCTGCGCGCTTGCCAGTCCCACGCTGCTCCCGCAGCCTTCCAGCGAGAACGAGAGTCGCCAGCCCAGTGGCAGCGTGCTGATGCCCGCCTCGCGGCGCTCCTCGTGCACGAGTCCTGCGAGGATGTCGGCCAGGTCGATCGAGAACAGCAACCGCCGAGCGTTGGCCCAGTTGGGTTCGTAGACCGATTGCTTCACGCGGTCAGCATGGAAGTCGCCGTAGGGGAATCCATTGATGGTGAAGACGCGCAGGCCCCGTTGGTCAAGCCAGTCGCGAAGGCGCGCGATGCCTGCATCCTGTTCCTTGAGTTCGAAGACCGCGCGCGCGCTCAGCCAGAGCCCGATGTCGAGCCACTCGACCTCGAGTCCACGACGAACCGCCGTGGCATGGCGATCGAGCTGCTCCTTCGCCTGGGCGAGCGTGGCGCCCGCATGGACGTTGGTGCAGTAGCCGAGCGTGGCGCTCATCGGCTGGCCTCGACGAGCCGTTGCACGATGCCATCGCCCATGAGTCGGTCCGGCGTCCGTTCCGGGTGCCACTGCACGCCCACATAGAACGCGCGGCCGGGATCACGGATCGCCTCGATCACGCCATCGTCGCTGCGGCCGATGAGCTCATACGGCCCGGCATCGCCAAGGGCCTGGTGATGCCAGCTTGCAACGGGCCCGTTGCCGAGTTCGCTCGTGACCTCATGAATGCGGTCATGGCGATGGCGTTCACCGTCGGCAATCTCGTCGTGCAGGTGCTGGATCAGCCGGCAGCCGCGATGCACGCCCATGAGCTGCATGCCCAGGCAGATGCCCAGCGCTGGCACGTCAGGGTGCTCATCCAGCCAGCGGAGCGTGGCGAACTCAGCCTCCTGGCGCTCGGGCAGCATGCATTCAGCCTTCGCGTGCAGCGGAATCCCCAGCGGGCGAGTGTCGATGTCGTCTCCGCCGGTCATCATGACGCCGTCGACGGCCTCGAGCATCCGAGCGCGTTCGCCGGCAAGGCATGGAAGGATGAGCGGCGTGCCACCGGCGCGCAGCACGGCCTGGACGTAGGTGTCATTGAGTCGGTGGCGCAGTCGTCCGCCATCATCGACCAGATCAGCAGTGATTCCGATGACCGGCATGGACGGATGGTAGGGGCGCGCGGTATCACGTCACCATGCGCACGACCTTCGCCGCGACGATCCTGCTGGCCCTGGGAGCCGCACGCATCCTCGAGCCCACGCCCGCCGAGCTCCTGGCTCAGGATGCGAAGGCCTTCCTTGATGTGCTTGATCCGGCGCAACGCACCACGGCATGCGTGGCGATCGATGCCCCGGCACGCACGGGGTGGTCCTTCGTGCCCGGGGACCGTCCAGGCATCAGGCTCGATGCGTTGCAGCCGCAGCAGCGCGAACGTGCGCTGGCGATGGCACGCCGAGGGCTGAGCGACCACGGCTGGAAGGTCGTGCGGGGCGTCTTCGCGCTTGAAGGCATGCTCGGAGCCGGCCAGCCCGATCGCTACAACCCGCTCTGGTACGACGTGCTCGTCTTCGGCGATCCGATGGCGCCGCCGTGGGGCATGCGCCTGGAGGGACATCACCTGTCGCTGCAGATCATGAGCGACGGGGCGAAGGTCACGGCCACGCCGATGTTCGTGGGGGTGGCACCCTTCACCATCAAGGGCGGCGAGCTCGATGGCTTCTCGCCGCTCGGTCGTGAGCGCGATCTGGCGTTCCTGCTCTGGGGCATGCTCTCGCCCGAGCAACGCACGAAGGCGCGCCTTGGGCCCGAGGCGCCGGCGGATGTGCTTGGCGTACCCGGCGGCGAGTCACGACTGAAGGATCGGTCGGGCCTTGAAGCCATGCACATGACCCGCGAGCAGCGCGATGTGCTCTGGTCGCTCGTGCGCGCGTTCGCGGCCCGGCTCGCCTCGCCGCTGGAGAAGGACGAGGTCGCGCTGTGGCGGACGGCGAGCGTCGATGCCATGGTGTTCGCATGGATGGGCGGCGACGAGCCCACGCAGCGTCATTACTTCAGGATCGTGGGCGATGGCTTCGCGATCGAGTTCGACTGCACGAGCGGCGTGGATCACGTGCACTCGGTCTGGCATGACCTGCGCCGCAATTTCGGCGATCCGTTCCTTGAGCACGCGAAGGCGCATGCAGCGGGAACGGCCCATACGCATCCGTGATCACTGGCCGGGCTGAGCACGCTGACGATTGGCCCACTCGGCGCCGGCCTGCTCGACGTAGGCGATCAGGTCGATGATGTCGTCCTTGGAGAAGGAATCGAGCAGGTGCGCCGGCATGGGACTGGTGGCCGAAAGCGCCCGCGTGCGGATCCGTGCCAACGGCACGTCCTGTCGCACCTTGCCGTAGGGATCGGTGGTCAGCGTGACCATGCCTTCGCGCTCGCCGACGATGCGCCCCGTGATGGCTGACCCATCGTCGAGCGTGAGCGTGGTGAAGGCGTACTGATCACTCACCACCTTGCTTGGCTCGAGGATCGCCGTGATGAAGTCGGCGCGCGAGAATCGGCTGCCGGCGGCGGTGATGTCGGGTCCCACCGACTCACCGGCATCGGCGAACCGGTGGCACTGCAGGCACATGCCAGCTTCGAGCACGCGCCGGCCATTGCCGAGGTCGCGTGGCGTGGTGGCTTCGGCCAGGTGCGCATAGAGCGCCTCGAGCTTCCACTCGGTGAGCGGCTTGCCGCCGCCAGTGGCCATCGGCGCACGCTCTTCGCGCATCGCCGCGCGCATGCGGTCGTAGGCCTCGCGCTCGTCTGGTGGTGTTCGCTCCTGCACCTGACGCTCGATGGCATCGACGAAGCCCTGAAGGCTGAAGCCGCCGCGGAACGCGCGTGCGTCCTCGATCCAGAGGACGAGCGCACGACGCTGGTCCGGCGTCAGGTCGCTGCGCAGCCGCAGCGGCATGGCGAAGGCCATGGCATCGGTGCCCTCGGTCGATTCCAGCAAGTCGACGGTCGTGGCGATCGCTTCCGGCGAACCCAGACCCACGAGCAGTTCGGCAAGCGCTCGATCAAGCGCCACGTCGCCTGACGGGTAGAGCGTGCCCAGGGCCGCAACAACCGAGTTGGCCGCATCGGGTGCGGGTTGCACGGCCGACCATTCGCTCGCGTGCTCGCTGCACCATGTGGTGCCGCCGAGCCGTGCGATCGCGATGGTCGCCATGCGTGCCAGACCCTGGCGGCATTCGATCTGGTTGCACAGCGGGAAGTCCGCCATGATCGCCGGCAGCATCGTCAGAAGCCCGCAGCGATCCTCGTTCGACCCAACGCGGGCGAGTGCGACCATCAGCTCCAGCCGCGCACGGAAGGTGAGCGTGGCATCACTCACGCGGGCGCGCCACGATTCGATCGGTAGGGCTTCGATCGCCACGCGTGCCGTGAAGCGCGTGAAGCGGTCAGGCGAGCCAAGCAGCGGCAGTAGCGTGGCCAGACGCTCGTTCGCGGTCTTGGCATCCGGCGTGGGACCCGTGAGCATGGGCGCCAACGCGAGTCGATCGGTGACGTGCGGCGGGGTCGGTGCCAGTTCCTGTTGGCCCTGCCATGGTTGCTTTGCGGCAATCCGATAGAGGCCACTCTGCGTCCCACGGCCGCCGGTCGCCACGTACATCGCGCCATCAGGACCGATCTCGATGTCGGTGACGGGCATCGGACGCCCCGTCGCGAAGGGTTCCCACCGTCCGCGCCAGCTTGTGCCATCGCGAACCAGTTCGACGGCAAGGATGCGCCCGTAGGACCAGTCCGCGATGAAGAGCCGATCGCGCCATGGTGCGGGAAAGCTGCTGTCGCGCGCGAAGGTCACGCCGACGGGGCTCGCGGGATCCGTGTCGACGATGGCCGGCAGCGTGTCGATGGCGGTTGGATGCAGCTTGGCGCTGCCCGAGCGCCAGCCGAAGTCGCCGCCCTCGACCAGGTGCAGCACGCGTGGCGCGCGGTACCACGGCGCACCGATGTCCCACTCCATGTCGCTGTCGTAGGTCACTGCCTCGCCGTCGACCGTGAAGTCGATGTCGCAGGCGTTGCGCATGCCACAGGCCACGATCTCGCAGCGCGAGCCATCGGTGGCGCATCGCATCAGCATGCCACCGGGCGCCATGATGCCGTGCGCATGGCCTCGAGGATCCCACTCGCGCTCCATCACCAGGTCTTCCGCCCAGTGACGCACCGGTGAATCCTTCGCTGCACACTCCGGCACCGGCACGTGGTTGCCCAAGATCGCCCAGATGCGGCCATCAGGACCCTTGCGGATTCCGTGCACCCCGTGCTCGCCGCCGCCGCCCCAGGCATAGAGTCGATCGTGCCGCTCGTACGTGCCGTCACCATCGGCATCGGTCAGTCGCCACAGGCCACCGCCGTCCTTCGGTTCGCGCGTGCTGTTCGCCCAGAGCACGTTGCCATCCACGCAGAGCCCATGCACGTCACGCACGGGAACATCAAGCGCCGTGATCGTCGGCGGCGTGGTCGACAGGTCGATCCGGTGCAGTCCTTCGTACTGCGAACCGACGATCGCACGGCCCTTGGTGTCAAAGCACATCGAGATCCACGACCCATGGCCCTCGCCGGCGCTGGCCAGCAGCTCGATCGTGAACCCTTCGGGCACCGTGATCATGTCGGCCGGTGGAGCCTGGCCGCCATCCGCAAGGACAGGAGCAACCACGATGAGCGACGCAGTCAGGCCGATGGTGCGCATGTGGCCATGCTAGGTCGGGCAGCGCGATTCACGGCGCGCCGCCGCTTGGCCGGACCGAACGATTGACGGCCACCCGTGGCGAAGGTCTGCTCGGACCGTCAGGGCTTCGGGATCCTGTTCAGGGTGTACATCGCCAGATCGTGCAGCAGTCGCTCGCCGTCAGCCGCACGCTTGAGGCCCGCGGCACGCAGTTCGTGCACGAAGGTGGGACGCAGGCCCTCGACCGAGAGCTCGATCACGAGCCCATCGTCGCTCACGCTCTTCGGCGTGACGGCCAGCTGCCTGGTCTCGATCTCCGGACTGCCGTAGGGTTCGAAGTACCAGTAGGTGTAACTCGACATCGACCAGGTTGCCCGGTCGAGCGCGCTCGCACGATCGACCGGCTGCGTGGTCGTGATGCGGAATCCCGTGGGGGTCGCGCGCATCGACAGGATCTCGAAGGGAACCTGGTTCTTCCATGAGAGTCGCTGCAGACCCTCGCTGCGCGAGCCCGCGCTGGCCCAGCCACGGTTGGTCTCGCCGCAGAGGATGGTGTTGGGCGACTCGAGCGCGATGCGGATGATGCCACAGTCGAATCCGTGTCGAAACGGGAAGACCGCTCCCTGCCACTGGCCGTCGATCTGTTCGAGATCGATGCGGTTGATCGTCGCCGCGTACTGGTCAGGCACGAGGCACTGGCCCGCGAAGGGACCGAACGATCCCTGTGGAAGCCACAGCGGATTGCCGGGGCTGCGCCCAGCCTTGTCGAAGGGAAGCCAGACCGCGGGCAGGCGGTAGTTGGGCATGCGCGCGGCAGCCTCGGCCTGCGTGATGCGGTTGGGATGCTCGCCCTTGCTGCCATCGGCGTTGGGTGCGGGCCACTTCACCAGGGATTCGGGCCGCGCGGTGTCATCGACACCGAAGGGATGGCCGTGGTAGTCACCGCGGACGAGCTGGCTGAGTTTGCTCGTGGCGCACCATTCACCTTGGTTGTCGGTGTAAAAGACGTCGCCCCACGGCGCGACGCCGACGCCGCACGGACTGCGAAGCCCTGCACATTCGTAGGAGATCGATCCATCGGGCGCGATGCGAACGGCCCAGCCGCGCCAGCGCGGACGGCCGAAGGGTTCCTCGCCGAAGCCACGGTTCAGCGTGACCCAGGCCGATCCATCGGGCGTGAAGGCAGGGCCGAACGCGTACTCGTGGTAGTTGCCGCTGATGTCCCATCCATCCTGGACGGTCTCGAAGACATCGCCGCGTCCATCCCCATCGGCATCACGCAAGCGAGTGAGCTCGCCGCGCTGGGTCATGTAGATCCACTGGTCGTCGCCGGGCTTTCTGGCGAGCCCCATCGGCTCGAGCAGGCCATCCGCGTAGAGCGTCCAGGATGGCTTCGATCCTGACTTCTCATCGACCATCCACAGTTCACCACGACGCGTGCAGACGAGTGTTCGTCCGCCGCCCATCGGCAGGATGCCGCTGACCTCGGGCACCACGCCCTCGGGCCAGTCGATCGTGGAGATCGCGCTGTAGACCGCTTCGCGCTCGGCCTGCGACTGATTGATCGAGGTCTGGCTGGCGCGCGAGGCATCGTCGCCCTGCGCATGCACAGGCATCGTGACCAGGAATGCCACCGCCGCCATCGTGATTCGTGGAATCATCACCATGCGAGCTCCGTGCGCACGATGGCGCTGTAGGGGAACGAAGGATCATTCGAGGGCTGCAGTGGCACGCCCACCACCAGTTCCGTGCGTCCATCGATGGTGCGCACGATCGGTCGTGCACCACTGACGAAGAGCACCGGACCGCCATCGATGCGCCAACCATCGCCATTCGGGACGATCGACGACCCCTCGGCGAGCCTGAGCGAGATGGCTTCATCGGTCGTGCGGGCCTTGACCGTGAAGGTGCGCTGGAGCCGAGCGCCGCCGGTGAAGAGCACCGTGCCCACCGACTCGTCCACGCGCAGCCCATCCCGACCGATCGAGAAGGTCGGGTTGCCCCGCGCGTCGCGCTGCATGCCCAGGAAACGCAGGCCGCTTTGGGGCGTGGTTGGCCATGGCGCGTCGGGTGCCGGCAGCACCGCGACCACCGGGCCGGTGGTCACGTCCACGACCGACGATCCGGCGGGCATGCTCAATTGGCCGGCGCGGCCGCGCCAGGTGCCCTCGGCGTTCATGAACTTGCCCTTCCACGCCTTGGCCAGCCGCAGTCCGCCGGCGTCGTAGACGGCCGAGACCCGCTCCGGGAAACCAATCGCATGGCAGCGAGCACCGATCCCTTCCATGAAGGTGCCGAAGACGATGGTGCGTCCATCCGGCTCAAGGTCGTACTCGCCCGGCGCGACCGCGAGCCCCTTGGGCAGCGGCATGCTGCCACCGAGCGAGAGGTAGGTCCACACGCCATCGATTTGCTTCGTGCGGTCGCCCCCGGCGATCTCGGGATAGACGCGCTGGTCGGGTGGCCAGAAGGCGGGCATGCGCGTGCCGGGGCGGAAGCGCTGCGGATCGGCGAGGTAGGCGCGGAACCAGCTCGGCCGCACTCGACCATGCATGCTCGCAAGGTTCACGGCCGGCACACCGAGGGACTTCTGGTCGCCCAGCGTGTGGCAGTTCACGCAGCTCGCGCCGCCGGTGCCCACGATCGCCTTGCCGGCTTCGACGGCTTCTTCGCTGTAGGCAGGCTGCGCGTCGGCACCGACGGCTGGATCGGCCGCGGTGAAGTGGGCCGCCAGGTGCGACACGTTCGCGCTGCCGTACGCCGGCATGCGCGTGTTCATGTACGGCCGCACGCGTTCAGTGCCGGACAGCATGCGCTCGATGGCTGCGGTCTGGAGCTTGGCACCCACGCCAGTGAGTGATGGTGGGATGCGACCCTCGTCACCAAGGTCCACGTCGCACGTGAAGAGCGCGTCGCGATCAGGTCCCACGCCACCAAGGCCATCGCGGCTGTGGCAGGCGATGCAGTTCATGCGATCCATCGTGTGCACGATCGCCTGCTTCGGCGGCAGTGGCTGCTCGAGTGCCGAGTGATTCGTGACGAGGGTCCGCAGCAGCGACCGCTGGGCATCGTCGAAGCCGAACTGGGGAGCGGCTGCAGGCACCTCATTCGCGAGGCATCCCGCTTCAGCATCAAGCTCGGCCAGTGGCTTGGCCTTGAGGGTTGCGATCGACGGTTCGTGGCAGTTCGCGCAGCCCAAAGCAGTCCATTTCGACTGGCCGACGGCGAGCAGCGCCTCGTCAGGGCGCTCGATGGCGGGACCCGGCGTGAAGCGGACCACGCGAGTCGTGAAGGCCGAGGGCGGAACATCCCCGCGGGGAGTGCCGGGACCGTTCCACTGCAGACGAAGGTCGGCGTCACCCGCTGCCTCGAAGAAGGTCACCATCAGTGCGTGGGCACCCTGCGCGAGCTCCAGCGTGGCGGACTTGTACCCGCTGCCATGGATCCCGCCATGATCGATGACCTGCTTGCCGTCGATCCAGAGCGCCGAACCATCGTCGCTCGCCAGATGAAAGCTCCACGATCCCGACTGCGGGATCTCGATCGCGCCCGTGAAGCGCAGCGCGTACGAATCGTGTCGCGCATCCTCGGGCAGCGCCACGCGATCCATCGGGAACGTGCGCAGCGCAACGGCTTCGGCATCAGGCCCAGTGCCGTCGAAGGCGCCCTCGAAGTACTCGCATTCAAGACCGGTGCCCGTCGACACCGTCGGCGCGTCAAGGCTGCCGGACTGAGCGCGCAGGAGCCACGCGGCGATGTCGCGCGACTCATCGCGCGTGAGCAGCATGCTCGGCATGTGCCCGCCTGGCCTGGCCTTGAGCGGGTCCTGCAGGAAATCGGTCAGCGCAGCGAGCGAGGTCTTGCGCGCCAGCTGCAGCGCATCAAGCCCGTTGCCATGGCAGGCCACGCAGCCCACGGTTTCGTAGAGCCGCTTGCCGCGCGCGAGCGATGCCTCGCCGACCGAGACCGGTGCCGAGGCGAACTGCCCTCGGGTCGAGAGCCACGCCGCGATCGCCACCGCGGTTCGTTCGCGCGATTCCTTGTCCATCCCATGCATCACGTCAGGCATGCGCGAACCAAGCTGTCCCGCGTGCGTGCCCTTGGCGATGAACTCCGCCATCCAGGGTCCGTACGCGCGCGTCCCGATCTCGTCCATCGTCGGCGCACCCATCGGCCGGAGCCGGTCGATCGTGGCGGGAGGAGCCGCGTGGCAGGCGGTGCAGTTGGCCTTCGACGCGAGCGATTCGGCGGCGGCGTCGGACCAATCCGCGCGCGGTGATGGGCCCCGGTCACAGGCCGCGAGCATCACGGGGAGCGAACCGAGCAGTGCGATCGATCGGCCGAGCGTCATGCCGAGCAGCGTACGCCCGCGGCTAGGCTGTGCGCATGGACCAGTCGACGATCGAGGAGCCGGATCCGAACCAACCCCGCCCCGCATGGCGCGAGGATGGCCCGTTTGCCGGCGGTGGGTGGGGCGTGATGCGCGTGGCGCTCGCGGTCATCGTCGGGTACCTGATCATGGCGATGCTCGTCATGAGCACGATGTTCCTGGCCGTGCAGGCGATGGACCTCGACGCCATCTTCGAGCAGGGCTTCTGGAAGTCGACCGCACGGTGGAACACCATTGCCGTCATGATCAGCTTGCTCAGTGCGGTCGCAGGCGGAGCCGTCTGTGAGCGCATCGCGCGCAACAGGATGGGCATCCGCCTGCTGGCGATCGTCTTCGTCGTGGCGACGGTGGGCTCGCTGGTCACCGTGCTGCGTGCGGGGCCGGATCCCGAGCCTGTGCCGCGCCCCTCGACCGAAGCGATTGTGGCTGCTGCCACCGAGGCAAAGCAGTCGCCGACCCTCTACGCCATGATCCAGGCCGGCAAGCACGCACGCGAACCGAACTGGCTGAAGATCGCGAATCCCGCGTGCGGTCTTGCCGGTGCGTTGCTCGGCGCGATGCTCGCGCGACGCCAGCGTCCTAGCCGTTGAATCCGCCGTTCAGGATCCGCGACCGATGTGCGCCGCGCTCCGTCGCGCATCATGGACGTCGATCGATGATGATGGTTCGCCCCCATGCCGCTCGGCGCTGCGGCGATCCCCGCTCAGGCGCGCTCAGGCGCGCTGAATCGTCCGCTCTGCGACAGGAACGTGCGCGGATTGTCGTAGCTCACCTTGCGGATCGTTTCGAGCAGGTGACCGCGGCGGCGCAGCTCGTCCTGGCACTTGGGCACGGCGAGCGGATCGCTCACGCCCCAGTCGCCGGCGGAGTTGATCCAGAGCCGGTCGGTGCCATGCATCTCGAAGATGTCGGCGGCACGCTGCGGCGTGCACTTGGTGTCCGGGTAGAGCGTCATGCCCGCCCAGAAGCCACGGTCCAGGACTGCGCGCACGGTGTGTTCCTCGACATGGTCGATGAGCACACGACCGGGATCGGCGCCTTGGTTGCGCAAGGCGTCCATGATCAGGTGCGTGCCCTTGAGCTTGTCCTCCAGATGCGGCGTGTGCACCAGGATCAGCAGGTTGTGCCGCATGGCGAGCGCGATGTGCTCCTCGAGCACGGTCATCTCGTTGCGTGAGTTCTTGTTGAGGCCGATCTCGCCGATGCCCAGCACGGTCTTGCACTCGAGGAAGCCCGGAATGATCGAGAGCACCTCGCGCGCCAGGCCAACATCCTCGCTCTCCTTGGGATTGATGCAGAGCCAGGTGTGGTGGCGGATGCCGAACTGCGCGGCACGACGCGGCTCGAAGTCCGTGAGCATCCGGAAGTAGTCGTGGAAGCCCTGTGCCGTGGATCGGTCGTAGCCGGCCCAGAACGCAGGCTCGGTGATCGCCACGCAGCCGGCCAGCGCCATGCGCTGGTAGTCGTCGGTGGTGCGGCTCACCATGTGCACGTGCGGATCGATGTACATCAGCGGCCCTCCTTGGCATCGATCGGCATCGCGCCGAGCGCACCCTTCATCGGCGCGTGCGCGATCGGCTCGGTGGAGCGGTCGCTCCAGAGTTCGAGCACGCGGCGTGCACGATCGGGCTGGCCATCGAGCACCATTCGCAGCGCCGCCGTCAACGCCTGCACGCGGAAATCGCCGCCGCCCGGTTCACTGGCGCGGTCGAAGCGATCGAGGAAGGCGGCCAGATCGAGGACCTTGGCGCGGTGCTCAAGGAAGTACAGGTCGGCGACGGCCTGCTTGGTGAGGGGAGTGCCCATGATGAAGATGGTAGGTGGACCCGCTGAGCGCGTGATCTTCATTCGTGCGCAGGTGGCAGCATGGCTGCCGCGCGCAGTCGCCTCAGCCGCGTGACTCGAGGAGTTCGGACGCAGCCTCGGTCATCGCGATGCGATCGATCTCGTGGACCTCGATTGGATGGCCGATGTCGCGCATCAGCGTGATCGAAAGCGTGCCGCCCAGGTGTTCACGGAACTCCTCCAGTCCGCGCAGGAGATCGTCGACCGACGCGAGCATGGGGTGCGAGCAGGCCAGCCCAAGGTTCGCCAGGACCTGCAGGATGCGTGCCGCCGGCTCGGCGCCCAGGATCCCGATGCGTCGTGCATAGACCGTGTCCAGCGCCAGGCCGATGCCCACCGCCTCGCCGTGCGGAAGTTCGAACGCCGTCATGCTCTCCAACCGATGCGCCGCCCAGTGGCCATGGTCGAGCGGGCGTGCCTCGCGCGTCTCGAACGGATCGCCGCCATCAAGGATGTGGCGAGCGTGCAGTTCAGCTGAGCGCATGATCACTGGCCATGCAGCGTCCATCGAGCGCGATCGGATGGCGGCACCATCGCGTTCGAGCGTCGTGAAGAGCACGGCGTCCTTGAGCAGCGCGATCTTGACCGCCTCGCTGAAGCCGCCGCACCACGCTGCATCGGAAAGGGTGCCCAGGAACGCCCGGTCGCAGACCACCGCATCAGGCGGCGCGAACGAGCCCGTGAAGTTCTTCTTGCCCTTGCGGTTCACGCCGTTCTTCACGCCCATCGCGCTGTCGTCCTGCGCGAGCACGGTGGTCGGCATGCGCACGTGCCGCACGCCGCGGTGGGCGATGGCTGCACCAAAGCCCACGGCATCGAGCACGGCGCCACCGCCGATCGCCAGCACCATGCTGTGCCGGTCGATGCGCAAGTGGTCGACGGCATCGAGCACGGCCTCGACGCTCGACGGATCGTTCTTGCAGGCTTCGCCACCCCGCATCGATTCGGCCCAGACCAGCTCGGGCAGTCCCGCGTGCGCCTGGAGATAGCGGGCCAGATGATCAGTCAGGTTCGGCCATGCAGCCAGCACGCCTGAGTCGATGAATGCAGCCATCCTGCTAGGCGAATCGCGGCCAGGGCACGCGCATCGCAGGGCATGGGCGAAGGCTGGGTTCGCCGGGTCGAGCGCACCATCGGTGAACCACACGCGGTGATGGAAGGGAACGGCGACCTCGCGGTCCCAGGCAGGTGTGGCGTCGTGCGTGCGCATCGTGGGACGGCAAGGATAGCCCCGCCGCTCGCCCGATCACCGCGGTCGACGCCCATGGGGCCGGTGAAGGAGCCCCATGAAACGAAACAGCCGCGGGAGGACCGCGGCTGCCCCGCGCAACGCGCGCGGAGTTCGTTGGACCGGTCCTGCACGATCAGCGGCGCAGGATCACGAAGCGCTGCTCGCCGTCGCGCACGACCGTCAGGCGCAGGGGTCGCTCAGCGGGCACCGCTCTGACGGCGTTGAGCATCGAGTCGGCATCCCGCACATCACGTCCATTGACCTTGGTGATCACATCGCCGGCCTGCAGCCCGCGCTCTGCGGCCGGGCTGTCGTCCTTGACCGAGGCGATGACCACTCCACCCTCAAGGTTCATCGACTTCAGCAGGTCGGCATCAGCCGCCTCGACCGTCAGGCCGAGCGAGGCGAGCCCGCTGTTGCGCGGTGGCATGGCGGGACCGCCCGCCATGAGCCGTTCCTGGGTGCGCTCGGTGAGCGTGGCCTGCTTGGTCATGCGTTCGCCCTCGCGGATGATCTCCAGGTTCACCTGGGCGTCAGGTCGCCGGCTCGCGATGATGCGCATGAAGGCAGCCGTGCTCGGCGTGGCCTTGCCATCGATCTTCACGACGATGTCGCCGTCCTGAAGGCCCGCTGCCTGTGCCGGGGTGTCGGGTTGGACACGCGCGATCAACACGCCGTCGCTCGGCTTGATGTCGAAGCTGGATGCGGTCTCGGCATCCATCTCCTGCAGCTGCACGCCGAGGTAACCGCGCACCACGCGGCCGCCGTCGCGGAGCTGGCCCACGATCTCCTTGACCATCGCGCTTGGGATCGCGAAACCGACGCCGTCGTTGCCGCCGTTGCGGCTGCTGATGGCGGTGTTGATGCCGATCACGTTGCCTTCGAGGTCGGCGAGCGGACCGCCGGAGTTGCCGGGATTGATCGCCGCATCGGTCTGGATGTAGTTCTCGAACTGCGCCAAGCCCACGCGGTCGCGGCCCTTGGCGCTGATGATGCCGGCGGTGACGGTGTGGTCGAGGCCGAACGGGCAGCCGATCGCCACCACCCAGTCGCCGACCTCGAGCGACTCGCTGTCGCCGAAGCTGGCCGCGACCAGATCGGTGGCCTCGACCTGGATCACGGCCAGGTCGGTGGCCGGGTCGGTACCGACGACGGTGGCCGTGACCTCGCGGCCATCATGCAGCATGACCTTCAGCTCATCGGCGCCGCTGATCACGTGGTTGTTGGTCACGATCACGCCGGCCTGGTCGATGATCACGCCAGTGCCCTCGCCCATGCGCGGTGGCATGCGGCCGCCGCGCTGCTGCGGTGCATCGGGCGCACCCGGCATGTTGGGGAAGAAGCGGCGGAACTCTTCCGGCATCTCGGGCATCTGCTGCCCGCCTTGGCCAGCGCCGGGCTCGGCGCTGTACGGCGGCTTGTCGATCGACACGATGCTCACGACGCTCGGGTCGAGCTTGCGTGCGGCGGTGCGGAAGGCATTCGACAGGGCACGCGCGTGCTTGAGATCGGCCTCGTCCTGCGAGGTGGCGAGCACGGGTGCAGTGGCAGCGAGCGAAAGCGCAAGGCCGAACATGGCAGCGCGCGACGACGGACGGATGAAGCTGGACATGATGTTGGGTTTCCTCCACGGCCGAACGGTCGGCCGAGGAACGGTACGGCGGGTCACCCGGATCGGTTCAGGCCCGATCCATCGGATTTTCACCCGGTCACGTCCCGTTTCCGTGGGCGAGGTGGAAGAGCGTCACCGCGCCTGCCACGCTGACATTCAGGCTGTCGATGCCCGTGCGCATGGGGATGAAGGCGAGCGTGTCGCACTCGGCCTCGACCTCCGGGGAAATCCCGCGGAATTCGTTGCCAACCACGACGATCATCCGTTCCGTGCGCCGGATGGATGGCAGCGCCCGGGCGCCAGGACGGCAGACGGTTCCCAGCACGGAATAACCGTGGTCCCTGCGCAACATTCTGAGCGTGGAGGGCAGCACGCAGTGCAGGAACGGCACGCTCAGTGCATAGCCCATGCTGCTGCGGATGCTCTTGCGGTAGAGCGGGTCGTGGCAGTGCTGCCCAAGCAGCACGCCGTGCGCACCGAAGGCGGCACCGTCCCGGAAGATCGCACCGATGTTGTCGCGGTCGCCCACGCCGTCGGCGGCCAGCACGAGTGCCGCGCCGCTCGTGGGTGCGATCTCCACGAGCGAGCGGCCCTGCAGCACGCTGCGGTCGCCGCAAGCGATTGCGCCACGGTGCATATGGAAGCCGGTGAGCGCCTCGACGCGGTGGTCGCGCGTGACGAAGACGGGCACGTCGGGTTGCCCATGCCGTGCGAGCAGCGCATCGATCTCGGCCAGGCGGCGCTCAGCCGCCAGGATCGATCGCGTGGCGCCGGGCACCGCGAGCATGCGCTCGATGACGAGCAATCCCTCGCCGATGAAGGTGCCGCTGCGGCCGTCGTCACCGACGAGTTCGCGGTCGCGCAGCGCGCGGTAGTCCGCCAGCCGCGGATCGTCGAAACTCTCGACGTCAATGCGCATGCGCTCAGGCGAGCGCGCGGCGTCGATCCTGCACGGCACCCGCCAGCGCCGACAGACCCAGGAGCGCAAACCACACCCCAACACCGGCCACCGCGAGGTTTCGGGTGGACACCGGGCGCTCGGTCGAGACGACCGGCGCGATGTCGCCCTTGTAGAGGACGGAAGCGGGATTGAGGTTGCGCTTCGAGACCGCGGCGAGGATCTCGCGCGTGCGGTCGGCCAGGTCCGCGATCTGGTTGCTCAGGCTGACCAGGCGCTGGGTGGTGGAGGCCGTTTCCGATTGGGCGACGGCAGCCGCGTTTCGCCGTTCATCGATCGTCGTCAGGAGCCATGTTTCGAACTCGACCCGTGCCTTCTGCTCGACCACGTCGAGGTCCGCCTCGACCGTTCGCTCGCTCAGCTCACGGCGGTACTCCACATCCCGGCTCTTCACGGCTTGTTCGATCACCCGGTCGATGAAGCTCCCATCGACGTTGGCCAGCACGCCGCCGTCGCGGGACGGGATGCCGCCTCCACCATCGACGCGAGGATCACGTTGATCTGAACTCAGCTGGCTCAGCGCCTCATGCAGAACCTCGCTGCGTTGTTCGCTCTCATCCAGGGCAGCCTCGAGCATCCTCCGACGGACCCCGGTGATGGAAAGGAACTCGGCAGGGCTCTTTTCCTGGGCTGCAGCCATGGTGTCGATGTAGGCCGGCATGATCAAGTTGCGCTGAAGTGCCAGGACCTTCTGGCGAAGGTCGATCAGCGTTTCACCACCCGAGGCGAGCGCAAGTTCCGAGCCCTGCACCGCCATCATGGTGCCGATCGTCCGAGAAACACTCTCCACGAAGTCGCGCAGAAGTTCTGCGTGAAGAATGGACGCAGCCACATCCGTGCCGCTCTTGGAGAGCGCATCCGCAGAGGCCCTCAGATCCTTGGCCTGCGGCAGCGGGAACTCGTACGCGGTCACGCCTCCGGCTTCCGAGAGTCGGGCCCATTCGGCGGGGATCGCCTCGACGATCCGCTCGGCCTCTCCCGCGCTCAACTGGCTGGCTGCGCAGGTGATCGTGAATCCGGTCTGCGCCAAGGCTTCGAGCTTGGCCTTGAACTCCCCCTCGAGCACCTGGCGTTCGGCGGCCGTGAGCTTGGTGTTGGCGAGCTTCTGCTCGTACTCCGATTGGAGCATGGACAGTTCGCGGCTCGAGCGCGAGATGGTGACGGCTCGTGCAAGATCCGCCAGCTCGATGCGTTCCTCCAAGCCCTGTGCCTTCCAGAGCGGCTCGAGCACGTTGGTGCCGATCAGGTCCTGCGGACTGAAGGGCGCCTTGTTGGGGTACTGGCCTTGGGCGGCACCCTTGAACGTGAGCGTGATCTGGTAGCTCGCGACCGTCGTTCCCGGGAGTGCCTGCGTGATCGCGTAGGCACCTACGGTCAAGAGCGCCGCCACGATGGTCGACAGCAGGAACAGCGACCGGTGCCGCATGACAAAGCCCATGAGGTCGAACGAGCCCTCGTCGTACACCACGCCGTCACCGGCGTTCCCCGATTGAGTCCCTTGGTTCATGGGTGCATCCTAGCGATGCACCGCAAGCGTCACAGCAGCGACGACGGGTCCTCGAGCAGGCCGACGACGGTGTTCAGGAAGCGCGCGCCCTCGGCACCGTCGACGACGCGGTGGTCGCACGACAGGCTCAGGGGCAGGACGAGCCCCGCGTAGAAGCGGCCATCCTTCACGAGCACGCGTTCCTTGGTGCGGCCAGCGGCGAGGATCGCCACCTCGGGATAGTTGATGATCGGCGTGGCGAACATCCCGCCGTAGCTGCCCACGTTCGAGAGCGTGAACGTGCCGCCCAGGCTCTCCTCGCGGCTGATCGTGCGGTCGCGGCAACGGCCCGCGAGCACCTTGACCTGGTTGGCCAGGTCGACCAGCGTGCATTGGTCGGCGTTGCGCACGACCGGCACCATGAGCCCGCTGTCGGTGTCGACGGCGATCGAAAGGTTGATCACGCCCTTGATCAGGATCTCGCTGTTGGCGTCATCCACGTTGGCGTTGAGCGACGGGTGCTTGCGCAGGGCGCGGCAGATCGCCGCCATGATGAACGGCATCATGCTCAGCTTCTGGCCAACAACCTTGGAGTACTCGCGGCGCTTGCGGTCAAGCTCGGTCACGTCGGCTTCGTCGACGACGGTGAAGTGCACGGCGGTCTTCACGCTGCGCTCAAGGCTCTCGGCGATCTTGCGGCGAACCCCGCGGAAGGCGATGCGCTGCGACACGCCGTCCTTGTCAACCGGGGGCAGCGACATCGGCGCGGCGACGGCACGCGGGGCGAAACCGACCTTCGACGATCCGCCGGCAAAGCCATGCACATCCGCTGCGGTGACGCGGCCGCTGTGGCCCGTGCCTGCAACCTTGTTGATGTCGACGCCCATCTCGCGGGCGATGCGGCGCACGGCCGGGGTCGCGAGCGCCTTGCCCGAGACCGGTGCGGCCACGGTGTGCTCGGGCTTGCGCGCGAAGCGGTCGCTCACGGTGAGCGTGCCGCTCATCGTGCCCACGACGGTGCCTTGATCGCCGTCTGCCTCAGGAACGCCTGCGGCGACCGACGCGCTCACGCAGGCAGGGCCCTTCGAGGCGGCAGGCGCAGCGGGGGCTGCCCCGCTCACGGCGTACCGCACGAGTGGCTTGCCGACCTTCATGATGTCGCCGGGCTTCCCGCAGAGTTCGCTCACGGTGCCGGCCCATGGGCTCGGCACTTCCACCAGCGCCTTGTCGGTCTGCATCTCGGCGAGGATGCTCGAGGTCGTCACCACATCGCCGGGCTTCACGCGCCAGCTGATGAGCTCGGCCTCGACCAGGCCTTCGCCGAGGTCGGGCAACAGGAAGTGGCTCTTGTCGTCGGGTTGCTTCAGGCCGGCCATGGTTCGCCTCCGTGCGTGGGTTCAGTAGGCAAGGCAGTCTTCGATGCCGCGCTGGATGCGCGCCGCGTCTGGCAGGTACTCGAGCTCGAGCTTGTAGTAGGGCATGATCGTGTCGAAGCCGGTCACGCGCTGGACCGGGGCTTCCAGATGCAGGAAGCACTTCTCCATGATCTGCGTGGCGACCTCGCTGCCGACGCCGCAGGTTCGCGGCGCTTCGTGCACGATCACGCAGCGTCCGGTCTTGGACACGCTCTGCTCGACCGTCTCCATGTCCATGGGGTAGATCGTGCGCAGGTCGATGAGCTCGACGCTGCGGCCGCAGGCCTCGATCGCCTGCATGCACTGGATCACGCTCGCGCCCCAGCTCACCACAGTCAGGTCGGTGCCTTCGCAGACCACGCGGGCCTTGCCGATCGGAATCGTGTACTCGTCCTCGGGCACTTCCTCGCGGATCGCACGGTAGATGCGCTTGGGCTCGAAGAAGATGACGGGATCCGGATCGCGCAGCGCGCTGATGAGCAGGCCCTTCGCGTCGTAGGGACCGCTGGGCATCACGACCTTCAGGCCGGGCTGGTGGGCGTAGAAGGCCTCGGGGCTGTCGCTGTGCAGTTCAGGAGCGTGGATGCCACCGCCCACCGGCACGCGCACGGTCATCGGCACGGTGAATGCGCCGCGGGTGCGCGTGCGCATGCGCGCGGCGTGGCTGCAGAGTTGGTCATAGGCCGGCCCGAGGAAGCCTTCGAACTGGATCTCGGGCACCGGGCGAAGGCCGGCCATCGCCAGACCGATGCTCGTGCCGATGATGCCGCTCTCGGCCAGCGGCGTATCCACGACTCGGTTGGCGCCGAAGCGCTTCTGCAGGCCTTCGGTGACGCGGAAGACGCCACCGTTGTTGCCGACGTCCTCGCCGAGCAGGATGACGCGGTCATCCTTCTCCATTTCCTGGATCAGCGCGAGGTTGATGGCTTGCACGAGGGTGAGGTTCGCCATGGTGTGGTCCTGTGGGTGTGCGGTGGTGAAGGTCGCCGCTCAGCGCGCGTTCGATGCGCTCGGGAGCTGGCTCGGGTCCTGCCCGAGCGAGTGCGTGTGACCGGTCTCGCGCTGCGTGACGAGGTCAGCGGGAAGATCGGCGAACGTGTAGTTGAAGACATCGCCGCGAACGGGGTGCTCGACCTGCTCGCAGCGTTCGATCGTCGCCATGCAGCTGGCTTCGGCTGCCTCACGCAGCGCAGCGTCCTTGGCATCCGACCACATGCCCTTCTTCGTCATGTAGTGGCGAAGCCGCGTGATCGGATCGCGGGCCTTCCAGGCATCCACCTCAGCCTGGTCGCGGTAGCGGCGCGCATCGTCGGCGGTGGTGTGGTCGCCGAGCCGGTACGTCACGCCCTCGATGAAGTACGGCTTGCCGGTCGTGCGGGCATGATCGATCGCCTTGCGCATGCCGTAGACGACGGCGAAGAGGTCGTTGCCATCGACCTGCAGGCAGGGCATGCCGTAGGCGATGCCGCGCTGGGCGACCGTGGGCGCGCTGCACTGGATGCGGCCGGGCACGCTGATCGCCCAGAAGTTGTTCTGGCAGAAGAAGATCACGGGGATGTCGAGGTTGGCCGCGAAGTTGCAGGCCTCGTGGAAGTCGCCTTCGCTCGTTGCACCGTCGCCGAAGAAGGTGCAGGCGATCTGCTTCTGGCCCCGGTACTTCGCGGCCCACGCCAGGCCGGTCGCGTGCAGCATCTGCGTGCCGATGGGGACGGCGATCGGGGTCGCGTGGTGGGGACGTGGCATCGCGTTGCCGCGCTCATCGCCCATCCAGTGCAGCAGGATGCTGTCGATCGGCACGCCGCGCCACATGAGGCCGCAGTTCTCGCGGTAGCAGGTGACGAGCCAGTCGTCGTTGTTGAGCGCGTAGGCCGCGCCGAGGCTGTTGGCCTCCTGGCCCATGTTCTGCGGGTAGGTGCCCATGCGGCCGGAGCGCTGCAGCTTGAACGCCACCTCGTCCATCATGCGGCAGGTGACCATCGTCTCGTAGAGCTTGAGCAGGTCGGCGTCGGGGATCAGGCCCTTGCCGAGCTTCTCGTCGAAGTTCCCGTGCTCGTCGAGGATGGAGACGCGCTCGATGGTCGTGGTCAGGGCGTTGGTGATGGGCATGGGCGGGGGCCTTGGGGAAAGAAAACGGCCGCCGCTCTTTCGATGCGACGGCCGTGTCGCGCGTGATGGTAGCAGCGGGGGACCTTCAGCCCCGACCGCCGAGCGGGTCGTCTCTGGTCTCCAAGCGATGGGGAGGCGCCAACGCCTCAGCGTCGCGAACGCCCTGCAGGGTGCTCGGTCAACTATGCAAGTTTACACCAAAAAGTAATACTATCTGGCTAATGAGCCAATAATCCTTGCTCCTGCAACGAAGCGCACCAGTGGCATGCGCCTCGCCCGGCTTGGGGATTCATGCTCAATGGGTCGATGTCGGCGCCGGGGCACCTGTGCCGCCATCGATGGCGCGGTCGGCGTTCAACGACCGGCCGCGCAACCATCGCCACGCAGGTCGCTCGCGCCGCACAGGACACCCTGGCCGAGCCGAGCGATGGCCTGCCCGCGGCCGAAGGTCACCGAGCGCTCGGCCGCGACCGAGGTGGCGTGTCCGCGCTCCCGCAATCCATCGATCGTGGCCTGCGGCCAACCCGGTTCGAGCTGCACGTCGAGCCCCTTCATCCATTGCCAGCGCGGGGCATCGAGCGCGGCCTGCGGGTTCTGACCATGCACGACCGTGCGCAGCGTGTACTGCGCGTGGGCCTGCGGCTGCATGAAGCCGCCCATGATCCCGAAGGGACCGATCGGATCGGCCACCGACTCGCTCGCACCATGCACTGAGGGCGCACCGAGATCGCGCGACAGGAAGCCCGGGATGATGGTGTGGTACGGCCGCTTGCCCGGCGCGAGTTCGTTGGCGTGGCCCGGCACGAGGTTGAAGCATGCGCCACGGTTCTGGAGCGCGATGCCTGTGCCCGGTACCACGAGCCCACTGCCGAAGCCCATGTAGTTGCTCTGGATCAGGCTGACCATCAGGCCCGAAGCGTCTGCCGCGCAGAGGTAGATCGTGCCACCCGGCTTGGGCACACCGGCATCGAAGTCCTGCGCGCGAGCAGGATCGATGCGCGCGGCCAGGGCATCAAGCCGCTTCGGATCGAGCATCGCCTCGGTCGACTCCGTCATGCATGATGGCTCGGCCACATGCAGGTGCGCCTCGCGGAAGGCAAGCTTGATCGCTTCGATCGCCAGGTGCGTGCCCGCGGCATCGTCGACGCCGTGGCGATCGATGCCCACGCGCTCAAGGAGCGCCAGAGCGATGAGCGCCGCGATGCCCTGGCCGTTGGGCGGGATCTCGTGCAGCCGCGCACCGCGGAAGCCCATCGAGATCGGCGCGACATGCTCGGTCGCGTGCGAGGCCAGGTCGTCACGCTGCATCGCGGCACCATCGGCGCGCGCCATGGCATCGATCGCCTTCGCCAGCTCGCCGTCGTAGAGATCACGGCCGGCGGTCGCGCCGATGCGCTCGAGCGTGCGTGCATGATCAGGCAGGCGGATGCACTCGCCTGCGCGCGGTGCGCGGCCGTCGATCGTGAAGGTGCGGCGCCATTCGGCGTTGCCGCCCAGCGCGGTCGCAGCGCGTTCCCACAGGCGCGCGGTCTGCACGGCGACTGGGTAGCCGTCGCGTGCGTAGGTCACTGCTGGCTCCATGAGCACGGCGAACGGCAGTGCGCCGAAGTTCCGGTGCAGGTCGGCCCACAGTGCAACTTGACCAGGCACCGTGACGGCGTCCCAGCCGCGGGTGGGCATCGTGGTGCCGCCGTAGCGCGATCGATCAAGCGCACGCGGCGTGCGGCCCGAGCCGTTGAACCCATGCAGCCGGCCACCATCGGCGGGCGACCACACCAGAGCGAATGCATCGCCACCGATCCCGTTGGTCGTGGGTTCAAGCACGGTCATGCAGGCGGCCGTCGCGATCGCTGCATCGACGGCGTTGCCGCCGCGCGCAAGGATCTCGGTGCCTGCCTGCGCGGCGAGCACCTGGCTCGTCGCCACGATGCCTCGGCGCGCGAGCGTGGGCATGCGCTGCGATGGATAGGGCAGGGTCCACTGTGGTTCGGCTGGCGCGAAGTCGTGCATCGTTCGTGGTCCCTTGGGTGGAGTGGGTGCTGTGGATCCAGCAGGCTGCGTGCCGGGCCGTGAACTCGAGCACGCGCTCGCGATCCCGGCGGCCGCCGTCACGGCTGCCGTGCCCAGGAACTCGCGCCGTGTCGGGTGGTCTCGCACGCGCTCAGGCTAGCGGGCGACGAAGCGACTCCAGTTCGGCGATTGCCTCGAGGTCCTTCGGGCGACCGGCTGCGCGCTTGAGCATGATGAGTCGATCGAGGCTCACGACGCGGCACGGATGGCCGAACACCTGCAGGAGTTCTGTGTGCGCCAGGAGCGAGTCGTAGGTTCCGCCACCGGCGATCTCACCCAGCAGGTCGACGGCACCGAGCGATGTCTGGAGCGTGAAGTTCAGTCCCGCACGGATCGTCGCTGCATCGAACTTGAAGGGCAGGCCCGGAGGAGCGCCACGCAGCGTTGGCTTGAGCGGCGCAAGCGCTGAGGCGAGCCGCTCGATGTTGGATTCACTGCGGTGATAGACGAAATCGATGTCGAGCGTCACGCGACTCGATCCATGCGCGATCCCCGCCATGCCGCCGACCAGAATGACCTCGACACCGCTGTTGGCCAGCGCGGCCAGGATCGAAGGCAGTTGCGTCATGCCTGCGCTGCTTCCCGGGCTGCTCGCCCTGCACGCTGGAGCTCCTCCACGAGCCTGAGTGCATCGAGGTAGGTCGCAAAGCGTTGCTCGACGCTCATGGCCAGCCGCTCACGAATGAGCGTCATGTCGATGTCCCGCTTGTAGAGGGCGATGACGTCGTCCATCGAGTCATGACCATGGTCATGTTCCCTGGGCGGGATAGGTTCGCTCATCGGCATGACACGCAGCGTAGCGCCCCAACGAACAAGGCCGCCGCCCGTTGGTGGGCAGCGGCCTTGGGGTTCGTGAGAGGCAGGGCGATCAGACGCCGACGGTCGCCGGCTTCTTCGTGCCGCTCGTGCGGCCCGCGGCGATGCGGCGCTTGGCGTACGCGATCGCGGCGTTGGCGGTCGAATCCTGCGTGCGGCTCTCCTCGAGCACGGCGAGCGTGGTCTCCTCGATCTTGGCGACCTTCTGGTCGACCATCGCCTCGGTGTAGCCGAGGTAGAGGCCACCGAGGCGGATGAGACCACCGGCGTTGGCGACGAAGTCAGGCGAGTAGAGCACGCCCTTCTTCTTGATCGCGACGCCGTCGGCCGCCGGATCGAGCAGCTGGTTGTTGGCGGTGCCGCAGACGATGGCGCAGTTCAGGCCCGCGATCGTCTTGGCATCGAGCACGCCGCCGAGCGCGCACGGCGCGAGGATGTCGAGCTTCTCGGTGAAGAGGTTGCGGTCGTTGCCCAGCGCCACGCAGCCGAGTTCCTCGACCGCGCGCTTCATCGTGGGGACATGCACGTCGGTCACGAGCACGGTCGCGCCTGCATCACGCAGGAGCTTGGCGAGCTTGTAGCCGGTTGCGCCGCAGCCCTGCACGCCGACGGTGAGGTTGGCGAAGCTCACGGGCTTGCCCAGGAACTTCAGGCAGGCCTTCATCGAGTTGAAGCAGCCCTGCGCGGTCCACGGGCTCGGGTCGCCGCCGCGGCTGACGGCCTCGCCACCCATGATGTGCGGCGTCTCGCGCGCCATCCAGTCGCAGAACTGCGGGCTGACGCCCACGTCTTCCGCCGCGATGTACTGGCCATCGAAGGTGTTGACGAAGCGGCCCATCGCGCGACCCTGTGCCTCGGTCGGCTGCTGGCCCGGCTCGTCAAGGATGATCACGCTCTTCGCGCCGCCCATCGGCAGGTCGGCCGCGGCCGCCTTGTAGGTCATGCCCTCGGACAGGCGCAGCACGTCGAAGAGCGCCTCGTTGGTGCTGGCGTAGGCCCAGCGGCGCGTGCCGCCGAGAGCGTTGCCGAGCACCGTGCTGTGGATGGCCACGATGGCCTTCAGGCCGCTCGCGGGATCCTGGTGGAACGCCACGCGCTCGTGGCCCATCGTGTGCATCGTCTTCAGCAAGTCCATGGTGTCTCCGTGGGTGGTTGGGGAAAGACGGGGATGCTAGTGCGCGCGTGTCAGTGGCTGAAACCGATCAGGCGCCCGCACCGGTGCTGACCTTGGCGCCGGCGAACACGCTGCCGGTGCCGAACTGCGGGATGTTGGACTGGTCGGGCTTCTTGCCCGTGCCGCGCACCGCCATGACCGGCGTGCGCTCGGGGAGCACGTAGTCGGCGTTGGGCAGGCTGTCGGCCCAGGCGAGCACGGCATCCGCGGCACGCTTCATGGTCGTGTCGCAGTTCTGGCGCAGCGCGCGGAGCTCGGCGTCGAACTGCTCGCCCGCGAAGGCGATGAAGTGGTCGACGATCGCGGCCTCGTGCTCGAGCTCGCGGCCCTCGAGGCCACGGCGCATGTTGCGCTCGAACTTCGACAGCGTGCACAGGCTGGCATGGATCCAGAGCGCACCCATCGCCAGGCGCGACTGGATGGTCTGCGCCGTGACGATGCCTTCCTCGTGCTCCTTGAACATCATCTTGACCTGGTGGCTGAACTCGCGGATGCGCATCATGCACTCGTCGAGGTGGCGCGCGATGCGCGGGTTCTGGCAGTTGAAGGACGGCATGCCGCGGCGGAAGCCCAGGAAGAGCTCCGAGCCAATCTGCATGGCGCTGCCGAGGTTCGAGAACGGGCGGTCCTTGATGCCCTTCATCCACTCGCCCAGCTGCTTGCCGCCGTAGGCCCAGATGAAGGAGTGCATGACCTCGTTCGCGCCCTCGACGATGATGTTGATGCGGCTGTCGCGCCAGATGCGCTCGACCGAGTTCTCCGTCATGTACGACTCGCCGCCCATGATCTGCAGCGCATCGTTGACGGTGCGGTAGCCCATCTCGCTGCAGAAGACCTTGCACATGGCCGTCTCGACCATGATGTCGTCGTCGTGGCGGTCGAGGAAGCCGGTGGTCATGTAGAGCATGGCGTCCATCGCGTAGACGTAGCCGGCCATGCGCGCGAGCTTTTCCTTGCACAGGTCGAAGTCCGCCAGCGGACGGTCGAACTGGTGGCGGTACTTGGCCCACTTGAGCGCCTGCTCGTAGGCGTAGCCCGCGCCGCCGAGCATGCCGGCGCTGAGCGTGCAGCGGCCGTAGTTCAGGCAGGTCATGGCGATCTTGAAGCCCTGGCCTTCCTTCGCGAGCAGGTTGGTCGCCGGGACCTTGACGTTGGTCAGGCGAATGCGCGCCTGCCAGGTGCCGCGGATGCCGCACTTGGAGCGGTTGCGGCTGAAAATCTCGACGCCTTCCATGTCCGGCGTGCAGATCAGCGCCGTGACGACGTCCTTCTGCTTGCCGGTCTTCGGATCGGTCACCTTCTGCTTGGCCATCACGGTGAACAGGCCGCTCAGCGCACCGCTGGTCGCCCACTTCTTCTCGCCGTTGAGGATGTAGTGCGTGCCGTCGGCCGAGAGTTCGCAGCGGGTCTCTTGGCCGCCGGCGTCACAGCCCACGTTGGGCTCGCTCAGGCAGAAGGCGCTGAGCGTGTCCTGCGCCATGCGAGGCAGGAACCGCGCCTTCTGTTCCTCGGTGCCGAAGAGCATGACGGCCTTGCAGCCGATCGACTGGTGCGCGCTCACGAGCACGGCGGTCGAGCCGCAGCTGCGGCCGATGCGCTCAAGCGCACGGTTGTAGCTGGTGATGCCGAAGCCACCGCCGCCGAACTCCTTGGGCACGGTCATGCCAAGGACCCCGAGCGAGAACAGGCGCTTGATGACCCAGTCAGGAATCTGCTGCTCCTGGTCGATCAGGTGCGAGGGGTGCTCGGTCCGCATGTAGCGGTCGAGCTCGGCGAGCAGCTGGTCGCAGCGCGCGGTCTCGTCGGCGCTTCCCTCGGGGTAGGGGAACATCAGCTCCTCGCGGAAGTTGCCCCAGAAGTTGTTCTTGATGGCCCCCATCGTCGAGGGATCGGGCCCGAGCATCTCCTGGGCGGCCTCGATCTGCTTGCGGTCGCGTTCAGCGATGCCCTTCATGTCGGCAAGATTGGTGGAGCTCATGGGGGGATCCTCTGGTGTGGTTCGTCGATGGAAACGGAACGGGCGACCCATCAGAGTCGCCCGCAGGCGTGGAAGTGTAGGGCGGTCGGTCCGGCGGGGGAAATCGCCGGACGGCGTCACTTCTTGAGGAAGGCCGCCAGCTTCTCGCGGGCCTGCGGCGTGTGGCGCAGCCCCACGAGCGTGTGGCGCTCGCGCTCGCAGGCAGCGCTCCAGCCGTGGTCCAATCCAAACTGCACCAGGTCGCAGACGGCAAGCGCGGCGGGCGTCTGCGGGAGTTCGCGACGAGCTTGGGCGAGGGCCTCGGCGACTCCCGGGAGGGCCAGCCCCTGGTCCCCGCGGATGCAGCGGATGGGGTGCTGCTTGCGCTGGCTGCGCAACCACGCGGTCGCGGTGGCGTGAGCGGCTTGGGCCGACGGCGCCACGGCATTGACGAGGCAGGAGGGCAGGGCGTTGCTGGCGAAAGTCTCGCCCGTGGCCGTGGCTTTGATGGCGGTGAGGGGGTCGATGCGGGCCGGCAAACACTGTGTTCCGCCCCATCCAGGGCAGATCCCAAGCCCCGCCTCGGGCAGGCCGATTCGGTACGGTTTGGCACCCTCGGCTGCGGCGACCCCGATGAGCCCGTCGCAGTGCATGGCGATCTCGAGGCCGCCACCCAAGGCCGCCTTGCCGATGATCGCCGCGCTCGGGCAGGGCAGCGCGGCGATGCGCCAGAAGGCGTCGGCCGCGCGCTTGAGGTACCCGTGCAGAGCGCCGTCATCCATGGCGTCGATCTCGGCCAAGTCGGCTCCGGCGACGAACACTCGGTCCGATTCGCTTTCGAGGATGAATCCGCTGAGATCTCGACTTGATTCGACTCGATCCATCGCCAAATGGATCTGATCGATCAACCATGCATCGAGCACAACGACCCCGCCTCGCGGCTTGTCTGGATTGATCTGCAGTGAAAGCGATACGATTCCGTCGCCAAGTTCTGTGATCTTCAGCGCAGATGTCGACATGATCGATGCTCCTCGGTATTTTGACTTGCTTCATGCACGATCATGTGACGATCGTGATTTGATCATTCACGATTTCAGCGACAGGATCGGTTCAGGATCCCCACAGCTTCGCCAAGCGCTCTTGGGCTTCGCCGCCCTGGATGATTCTGGCGCTGATTTCGGCGGCCTCGCGGATGGCGGCGTCATCGTTCGACCCATCAAGGACCGAGAGCCAACGCTTGGTCTCGCGGATGGCCAGGGGTCCACCCTTGGCCAAACCCGTCGCCAGCGCCATGGTGGCCGACTCCAGTTGATCCAGGGGCACGCAGTGGCTGGCGATGCCCTTGGCGTGACCTTCGGCGCCGCTCATGGTTCCGCCCAAGAGCAGCATGGCTCGCGCTGGACCAGCACCGATCTTCTTGACCAGCCACGGCGCCACGACCGCCGGGCAGATGCCCAGATCGACCTCGGGGTAGCCGACCTTGGCTTCGGGGTGCGTGACGCCGAAGTCGCAGACCACCATCAAGCCGCATCCGCCACCGATCGCGGCGCCCTGCACCTTGGCGATCGTGGGCATGGGGAGCTTGCGGATCGCGAGGCTGGTTTCGGCGAGCGCGCGCAGCATGTCGCCCATCGCGACCGGATCGGTCGCCACGGCCTTCAGGTCCATGCCCGCGCAAAAGCTCTTGCCGTCGCCCTCGAGGATGACCACGCGCACGTCCGCGCGCGACTGCAGCGTTTCAATCGTCGCGCGCAGTTGGGTGATCAGGTCCCTGGAGAGCGCGTTGCGCGCCTCGGGGCGGCGCATGCAGACGCGGGCGATGCCATCGGTGACGTCGAGCGAGACAAGGGTGGACATGGCCGCAAGCGTAGCCGCGGCGGTGCCCTCAGCGGCGATGCAGGAAGTAGCCGCACTCGGGGCAACGGTCGCTGAAGCCTGCGCGGTCGACGCAGTGGCCGCAGCCGGGACAGAGCCCTTGATCAGCGCGGCCGGTCTCGATGCGGGCACGGCGGCGCCAGACGAAGAGCTGGACCGAGCGCACCGTCAGTGCACCAATCCAGCACACGACGAACGTCACGGGCCAGGCCACCATCGTGATCGCCAGCAGCCGCAAGACCGACGGCCGTTCGATGAACAGGCAGCTGGTGATCGTGAGGACGGGAGCGATGGCCAGGGAGCGCCACATCCACGCCAGCACCACGCTCTGCCAGTGGCTGTGACGGATCGGCGCGGCGTGATGCTGCAGGTCTTCGCGCCAGCGGCGCCACCTGCGGCGCAGCTGCCACCACTCGATGCGAGGACGATGCACGAGCTTTGGGTCCATCAGGTTCGTTCCGACAGGATCATCCTCATTCGTACCGCCTTGTCCATCCGTGCCTCGATTCAGCGCGGTTTCTGCATCGATGCCCAGGTGGCAGCAAGCATCGAGCGCGATTCGTCGCTTGAACCCGTGGCCATGCTGGCCGCCAGCGTGGCATCGAGCGCGGCCACGTCGCAGGAGCCGTCGTGCGCATTCATCCAGCGCTTGATGCTGGCCATGGCCTGCGGCCCCTTGGCGAGCAGTTGGCGCGACACGGCGAGCGCGCGAGCATCAAGCGCGGCCGGATCATCGACGATCTCATGCACCAGGCCCAGCGCGCGCGCAGCGGCCGCATCGAGCGGTTCCGGAGCGAGCGCCACTGTGCGTGCACCGCCGCCGGTGTGGCCACGCAGCGTGGGCAGGCTGATCGCCGGGCTCAGGCCGATGCGATGCACGGGATACGCGAAGCGAGCGCCCGGCCCCGCGATCACGACATCGCATGCCGTGACGAGCGCGCAGCCACCCGCGAGCGCGGGACCCTGCACGGCTGCCACGACGGGGCAGGGCAGGGAGCGCAGCGAGCGCACAGCCGAGGAGAGCCGCTGCAGGAACATGCCCATCGTGGAGGGGTCGGTCACGCATGCGCCAAGGTCGAAACCGCTGCAGAAAGCGCGACCGGTCGCGGTCAGCAGCACGCACGACGCAGCAGGCCGAGTGCCCACGGCTGCGATCACGGCAGCGAGCGCCGCATCGAGTTCATCGAACATCGCTCGGCTGAGCGCGTTGCGACGGGCATCGTCGCACAGCGTGATCCGGTGCAGCGCTCCCTGGTCGAGCACGTCGTGGCTGATGAGCCGATCCATGCGCGCATTGAACCCGATGGGGGCTTCCGCGCGCAGGTGCGCGGGTAGGCTCCGGCGATGCCCGAGCGGGACGACGAACCGACGACCGAACCCACGACCGGCATGCCGGCCGCGGATGGCGTGGAACTCGAGGCGCCGGGCGAGCCGAGCGCCGAGGACCGTCGCGTGGAGGCGCTCATGCAGCACTCCATCGACGTGCCCGAGCTCGCTGATGCGGTCGAGGCGCAGGAACCCGCGGATGCCGCCGTCACGCTCGAGTCGCTGCGCGAGACCGAGGCGGTCGAAGTCCTTGCGGAGATGGACGTTGATGCGGCCGCCGAGGCGCTCGCCTACATGCAGACGCCGCTGGCGGTGAGCATGCTGCAGGACCTGATCGACGACGAACCCGCGCTGGCGGGCAAGTTCCTCGAGGAGATGGCTCCCGACGACGCGACGGACCTCTTGCAGGCCTTGCCGGTGCGTGACCGCGAGCGCCTGCTGGCGAGCATGGCCTCGGGCGAGGCGCGGCGGCTGCGTGAACTGATGGTCTACGCGCCCGACACCGCGGGCGGCATGATGACCACGCAGCACTTCAGCGTGCGCGAGGCCATGACGGTCGCCGAGGCTACGGAATCGATCCGCCGCCACGACGGCGCGGAGATCCTGCAGCATGCGTTCGTCACCGATGCCAAGGGTCACCTGAAGGGCATCATCAGCCTGCGCCGGCTGCTCGTGGCCAAGCCGAGCGACCGCATCGCCGACATCTGCGAACGCACCGTCGATGCGATCGCACCTGACATCGACCGCGAGGAGGTCGCGCGCGAGTTCGAGCGCTACCGCTACGCGGCGCTGCCGGTGGTCGATGCGCACCATCGCTTGCTCGGCGTCGTGACCGTCGATGACGTGATCGACATCATCCGCGCCGAAGGCACCGAGGATGCGCAGCGGATGGTGGGTGCGGGCCGCGAGGAAGCGGTCTATTCCAGCGTCGGCGTCAAGTTCCGCGGGCGCTTCCCGTGGCTGCTCGTGAACCTCTTCACCAGCAGCATCGGAGCGCTGGTGGTGCTGCGCTACCAGGGCTTGATCGAGGAGCTCGCGGTGCTCGCAGCGATGATGCCGCTCATCGCCAACCAATCTGGCAACGCGGGCCAGCAGAGCCTGGCGGTCACGCTGCGCGGCATCGTGCTCGACCAGATCCGGCCGCGACGCGCGCTGCCGCACATCGTGCGCGAGACGAGCGTCGGGCTGGTCAACGGCATCATCTGTGGCGTGCTGGTGGGTGGCGCGGTGGCCGGCATCGAGCTCGCGCTCGGCCGACCCTGGCAGATCGGCGCGGTCATTGCGCTGAGCATGGCGTGCACGCTCATGATCGGGTGCCTGACCGGGAGCACGCTGCCGCTCCTCATGAAGCGCATGGGCGCAGATCCGGCGACGGCCAGCACGATCTTCCTCACCATGGTCACCGACACCATGTCGTTCCTCGTGTTCCTGGGGCTCGCGAGCGCGTTCTCGCACCTGATCGGGGCAGCCTGAGCCGGTTTCCGGTACGCGTGAATCCGGGGGCCAGCCTTCGCGAAGTCCAAATTCCATGTCCATCGCAGCACCGACTGATGCCTCACAACTCCGTCAGACCGACCCCCTGACAGGTCTCTCCAACCGTCAGGGGGTGGAGACGTTCCTCGGGGGGCTCGCTCCCGAGGTCGCAGCCTCCGGGGTGCGCGTGATGACCTTCAGCCTCGCGCGGTTCGGCAAAGTGTCCGACAGCATGGGCGCGGAACTTGGAGACAAGATCATCACCACCGTCGCGAAGCGGCTCCAGAAGATCTTCCCACATGCTGCCTTGCTCGCGCGCACGCATGGTGACCACTTCTGCCTGGTCTTCGTGGGCGACGTTGATGTGCATGCCCAGATCGAACTGCTCGATGACTTCACGCAGCGCCCACTCGCCATGCGCGGCGAGGTGATCGTCATGAGCGTCCGGATCGGGGTGTCGGAGCTTGGCCCGCTCGTGGAAGCCACCTCCCTGCTGCTCCACGCCGCCGAGGTGGCGCTGCACCGCGCCAAGCGGGATCAGCTGAAACGGTGTTTCTTCACCAAGAACCTCGAGGAGGAGGCCAAGACCTCGCACCGCCTGGAGAACGACCTTCGGGTGTCACTGGTCACGAATCACGTCGAGCTGCACAAAGCCATCAGCAACGACGAGTTCCGCCTGCTGTACCAGCCCATCGTCGACGTGTCGACGCGCAGGATCCATGCCGCCGAGGCATTGCTGAGGTGGCAGCACCCGAAGCGCGGCATGATCTCGCCGGCCGACTTCATCCCGATGGCAGAGCAGATTCAGGTCATGGACGTGCTGGGCAACTGGATCA